>Ga0315315_10003145_pt1 | contig 15127 bp, 31 predicted proteins | sample M140m3416metaG_FD_203699 | JGI IMG/M metagenome (GOLD analysis project Ga0315315, IMG submission 203699) | Ammonia-oxidizing marine archaeal communities from Monterey Bay, California, United States - M1 40m 3416 | ecosystem: Environmental > Aquatic > Marine > Intertidal zone | place: USA...
TTCTTAGATGTAGGTACTCTACACCTCTAAAAGAATTTACACTTAACCGTATTTGAACTTCATGTTCTTGATTATAGTGGATTACTCGCTCATACATTGGAGGGGCTTCGTGCAGATTCATCTTCGAGTACCATTCTGTAAAACCGAAGACAGCCCAAGAACACTGGTTACATTCTCTGGTTTTAGTAGACGATAAGAATCAGTATCCCAACAGAATAACAATAAAGTCTCTGGGGATTCTTTTGCCCTATTCTTTTTCTTTTGAATATATGGTGTGGAGAAATCCAGGGTACATACATTATATTTTAACTTACCTGAGTTCTCACTTCGATAAGTAATTATTGCATCACCATACTCATTTACAAGGTCTGCTAATTCCTCTTTTTTCACAAATACTCCTTAGGTAGCAGGTCAGTAAAATTTTTTACTTTGCCGAACTCTAAGGTTGTTTCTGTAGGTAGCAAAAAACCACTCCCAAAAAGAGAGTGGTTTAACTAAAGTTTTTTAGTTTGAGTTTACGTTACCAATAACTGTAGTAAAGTATTGAGCTGCTTTTCCCGTCAACTTTGAGATTACATCTTCATCAACTTCTTGACCAGCATCTGTGATAGCCGCAACTAGTGATTCTTGTGCGGCAGCCTTTGATACGCGGCCCCCACCACTACCACCACTCGTGCCAGCTTTGCTGCCACCAGAAGCGGGGGTCTTCTTTACATAAACTCCAGCTTTGGTAAGAATCATACGAACACCATTTGGTGACTCTTCAAGCTCCTCTGCGATTGCTTTTACAATCTCCATGGAGGTCTCGGGAGTAGGGTCTTGCTCTTCGTACATAGATACTGCTTGTGCTTTTTTATCGTCGTCCCACGCCATTCTGCGCTTCCTCTTTTTGTTTCGTGAACCTGGGCAAACACCCAGAACTTGTAGTTGTTGTAAATAAAATCGGTCAGACATTTCTTTCCTCATTTTCAAGACTATATTATAGTACAAAAATAACAAGAATGTCAAGAACTATTTTTAAATACGTGATAGATCAACCCCATATTCTTCCAAATGATTAAGTTTCCCCAGATCATATGCAAGCTCTGTTGCGGTAAATCCTGCACCTTGTGCAGTAGTCCAGCGCTCACTATAATCTTCGTCCATTTTTTGAATTACCCAGACATTGAAAGCTTTACAGCCATACTTCTTTTCATAGTTTACATCAGACATTCCAGCTTTCTCAGCCTGATAATCTACTGAGAGTTCTTGTTTTACAATACAAGGCCCATGATAACGAGCCGACCAAGCTATCTCTCCAGCAGCAAAATCTTCAGCAACGCATTCATCCGGGAGATAGTCACATTTTCCTTCTCCTTTTTGGGGTACTCCTGTACGTTCGATGATGGACTTAACAAATCCAGATGACCTGTACAACCCCGCTGCGATTTCTGAGATGGAGTCCCCGGATAAGAATCGAGTAACCGCATCTGCCACTTCATCTTTTGTAGCGGCCTTGCCTTTGTTCTGGCTCTTTCTTCTTGAACGATACGCTTGCGTCTCTTCAAATTCATCAATTATTCTCTGAAGCCTGGTTGTATTGTATGCTATATTCAGGATACCACAGGCTTCCTTCTTTGTTATAGGACTGTTGCCACTCAGAAGATCGATCACTTTCCGTATATTCGTATCGGACAAGTTCTCTGACTCTTTTTTCTTGATTCTTCTCAATTTTTGCTATCTCCCTATTTAGATACCATACTGCTTTGCTTAAATCATGTACAGGATCGTGAGTTTTTATTCCTGCTCTCCAGATATACTTTACAGCATTTCCGAGACAAAAACTCATATGCTCTGTAATCTGTATACACTCTACCCCGCTGGGGTGTGCTTTATAGTGAGGAGGATGATATACATTAAATAGTTTACTTTTAAACTTTCGTAGTGTTACCATTGATTATGCTCCGGTGCTTCTTGTTGTGTGCGCGCATCTATATAGTATTGAGCTTTCTCTCTACTAGTCAGTCGTGCTACATCTTGAATTTTTCCGTCGGGTTTCTTTTCTACTACTCTATATACTCTTTCATTTTCAGCATAGAATACTTCTACAATCTCATACGTACTCACCCCTCCTTTTCCAGGTCCCACACACCTCTCCTGTTCTCTACTGGGGTAGGCTTAACTCGTTGTACCCATAAATGGCCATTCTTTTCTGCATCTTGAAATGTAAGAGCAGTAATAAAAAATGCACTAATTACTAACAAGTGTCCACCGACACTTCCAAGACCAAAATAAATACTATATCCAGTCCAAAGCGTAAATACAACTGTCCACATGACCGATAGATAAAACATCAGTATGTACTGTGTAAACGCATTTGGTATAAATCTTAAAGGGTTCATTTTAAGACTAAAAAAGAAATTGTAGGTGTCATACACCCAAAAGCCTAGTTTTTTCATTCTTCGTCAGGTTCTCCATACATTTCAGCAATTAATCTTGCTTGCTCTTCAAGTTCTTCTTGTTGCTTCTCTAACTCTAAATACTGCTCATCTACTTTTGATAAACCAGATCGAGTAGCTACGAGTTTGAGATGATTATAACTTCTATCTTTCATTTCGCCGTAATCCTCGTTTCGTAGTCTGCGAGATCATCATCCCACCAAGGGGGACGCTCTCGAGCTGACCAGCTAGCAAAAGTGCCTTTGTCAAGATGATAATAGTCACGGTAAGACTGTATAGGGTTATCATAATCTTTGAGCACGTCCGGCATTGCCAATCCGAAAGTGGTAAATCCATGTCTCTCCATCCGCTTAATATCGGGTAGTTCGTTGATGACTGTGACTGATTTGTGCTGCTTCCCATACCTATAGCGATACTCCTCTCCTAACGCATTGCCATAGCAGTGTGTCCACTCATAATTATCCAAAGAACTACGTGCCCAGATAGTACAAGGATGATTGTACATCATAGGCAGGTATGGAGTAAGTGGTCTGCTTTCAGGCGGTAAGTGTTTAATCTCCTTCTTCAAGGAGTTTAGATAGTCGGACTCTTGTTTGTTCAAGGCCCGGGGTATAAATCCTAGATGCACATCTACCCAAACAGCAGTACAGCATATCTGGGCAACTTCCAATGGCATTTTTACAATATGTTTGTCGACATGGTACTCGGCACAAAAGTCGAGATCCTCATCAAGATAAAAAAGATTCATATTACCTCCAGTTAGCATATATTATACACTAACTAGTAATAAAAGTCAAGAGATATTTTCACTTATTCTATAAAGTCTTCTCGAGATAAAGAAGGACGAGGGGGTACATTCTCTAGTCGAGTCATCAATCTTTCTGCTCGATTTGTAACTTGTCGGTACCATAAAGAGTCTCGGCCCTCTGCCGCAGCCTCTTTCCATTGTCCTTGAGACAGCATATTCTGCATATTTTTAAACTTCGACAGACGAGTAGCGCCCAGATTGAACGCCATATTTACTAGAATTAATTGAACCTCTTCTGGCCAATTGTGCCACTGTCCGTAAAGTCGTTCGCAGTCCTTAATGGCACACTCAACGTCTCCATCGAATAACTCTCGGGATCGTTCTGCCGTAATTGGAGTGCCGGTAGCCTTTCCATGCTCTTCATCTTCTGGTGTGACCAAGTGTCCAATACCGATAGTATCGTACCCCAGGTGGTCTTTATAGACTTCAAGAATTTCTCCTTCATCTGCTTTAATTTCCTCATACAATCTTTCACGATTCATGTTTGCTCCTATAGTCCGTGATGGCTGCTTTAATTGCATCTTCGGCCAACACGCTACAATGTATTTTTACTGGCGGAAGTGATAGTTCTTGAGCAATTTGGACATTGCTGATCTTTCCCGCTTCGTCAAGGGACTTTCCTCTAACCCATTCTGTGAGTAGTGATGAAGAAGCAATAGCACTGCCGCATCCGTAAGTTTTGAATTTAGCATCTTCAATAATTCCGTCGGTCGATACTCGGATTTGAAGTTGCATGACGTCTCCACACGCTGGAGCACCTGTGAGGCCTGTTCCGACATCTGGAGCATTTTTGTCAAGTTTTCCGACATTCCGGGGATTTTCATAATGATCTAATACCTTTTCTGAGTACATATTTCTTCACTCGCTCTATCCTTCCATACATTTGGTAGAAGTCCGTGCACAAGAAGTATAAAAGCTACTCTCCAGGCGCCTACTAAATGTTGAAAATATGTTTTATTTATTTCGTTTAGATGATTGTCTATCGCCATACCACATTCCTCCTGCTATTAACAACCCCGCTACGATTGAGAATAGTATTACTGTATCTTCGGGTGTCAAAACTCGCCCTCTACTGCTTTTTGAGATATTACAAAAGTAAAGCCCCCTGCTATCATAGGCAGCATCATTATACAAAATATTCCTACTAACTCCATTACCATACCTCGCATTTTTGAAGATGAGATGCGCTCTCATGAATAATATCACACTTTCTTTCTTGAGGGCTGCAAGTAGTCATTGATACTAAAATCACTATAAATGTTAAGAATATTATTACTTGTTCGACAGGAAATTTCATTAAGCTCTCGGAAAGTGCCCGAAAGTCTCCCTTCGGGCGAGTAGGTTAAAGTAGTGGTGCTAGAGACATTGTTATTACTGTTGCTGCCCATAAACAGAGCAAGCACTCTCCACAACACTCAACTTTTAAATAGTTCATATATATCCTTATGAAATTGTAACCTTTATTGGTTGCAGTTCATTAGGGATTTCTTCATGTAAATCAATACATAACAGTCCACGTTCCATGTAAGCTTTGTCTAGCTTTACGTGCTCGCTTACGCCGAATGTGCGCGAGAAGCACTTACCACTTAAGCCTTTATAGACATAAGTTTCGTTACTAGATTCTGTTTGCTTTACAGTGCCCGATACTGTCAACAAGCCTTTATGAAGGCTAATCTCAAGATCATCTTTATTCCAGCCAGGCACAGCTAATTCGACTCTATGGCCGGACTCGCCTACACGTAGAATATTGAATCGAGGGTACCCGCCATCGAGTGTGGGGGCAAAAACACTGGTATCATGAAACATTCGGTCAAAACCTAACATAAATTTATGCAGGTCTGCCACTGCTAGTTTAGCATTAGTCATAAAGTTCTCCTTTTATGAATTGCGTCCTTTCGGTACGCTTGGGCTCTTTCGATGCCCGGGTTAGAAAGGGGCCGTAGCCCCGGGGGTTAAGAGGAGCAAACTCCTCCTTCTTCTGATGAGTCGAATCGATTATCGCCACATCCATATTTTCCGTCATTGTTAGTATCACACGCCTGCTGCCATGTAACCATGTCAAAGGTCAAACCTTCGCTCCAAGGAACATAGGCTTTACACCAAGAATGCCCGCCCACAGTATAAGGGTCATGAGGCTCTGGAACATAGTCTCTTGAAGCCCAGGGTACCTGTACACGAAAGAACGTGTCCTTGTTTTTCATTACTTGTCTTTTAAACAACGCACTGCGCGTATTACTAATGTATATTTCTTGCCCGTCCGTGAGCGTATATGTCGATCCGTCATCATAGTTAATAACGGTTTCTCCAGCAACTCCGGCTGAAAAGCCGAGAAGTACCAATCCCGCTAGTAGTTTTTTCATTCATCCTCCACGTCGATATAGCCTTGGTCAATAAAATATTGAACCGCTCCTTCTATACCTTGTTGTTTGCCGAGATGCCAACTGTGTAGTCCACATCCGCAAAGGCATAGTATAAAAATTATTAAATCAATAGACAAACTTACCACTCCGTTTGAAACTTAGTTTAATGGTTAAACTTTTCACACGAGACTATTGTATCAAAAATCAGCATCAAAGTCAAGAAAAATTTTTTGATGTGTGGCAAACAACGTTAAAAATAGTACTTGACTTTCAAACTTGCATCCCTTATAATATACAGTATGAAAAAGTATGAGAAGCAACCTTGGACAACCGATGAGCGTCATGCTCTTCGTGACTTCTATTACGTACTAAGTATGCAACAACTGTTAGATGTGCTACCTGGGCGAAGTCCGAATGCGATTCGTAAACAAGTTGCGTACTTAAAAAAGAGAGGCTGGTACTTCAAGAAAGAAGACAGGCTCAGGCTACCTATATAAATGTATGAGAGTTAAAGTAAGAAACAACAATGTAGAACGAGCGATTCGTGTATTTAAAAAGAAATCAAATGAGATTATATTTGAATATCGAAATCGAGAGTATTATGAAAAACCTTCTACAGTGCGGCATAAAGGAAAACAAGCTGCAAAGAAGAGGGAACAAAAGAGGCGAAAAGATAATGAACTCAAACGGGACAAATTTTGAATTAGTAGGCGACTTCATGGAAGCCTTTGGCCAGGATGTTCTTGTAGAACCAACTTGGCCCGACCGGGCTGTGAGAGAACTGCGAGTAGATTTAATACAAGAAGAAGTAGATGAGCTGGTTGAAGCTATCACAAATAAAGACATGGTGGAAATTGCAGATGCTCTCACCGACATACTCTATGTTGTCTACGGTGCTGGTCATACATTTGGTATTGACCTTGATGAGTGTTTTACTGAGGTACATGCTTCTAATATGAGTAAGCTCGGTGAAGATGGTACACCAATTAAAGCTGAGAATGGAAAGGTAATGAAAGGGCCAGGATTCTTTGCCCCAGATTTAGAGAGTATTCTAAACCAGTGAGAGATCTTTGGAAGTTCTTTGGCTTTACCTCGTCCTTGAAGGAGGAACAGGAATCTACAACCATCGTAATCAAGTTGTCTCCACTGGAGTTTGCGTGTATAAAAATTATCACGATCGCAGGGATGACACTCGGTATACTTTCTACACTCCTCTACTTGCGAAATGCCCTCCATTTGTACGTCATATAAAAAAAGCCCTATAAGCGGGCTTTTATAAATATATCTTCTATATGTTCTATGTCTACCTCTAATGGAGCATCCACCTCTAACACTTTCACTCTCGGAGTAAGACCTCCCTCTGATTTGGGAAGGCATCGTGCAGCTACTCCTGCTTTGTGTGCGGTAGAGTATGCACCTTCGATACTCACAAGTGTAGCCATATAGTTTTCAAGAGTTACTAGAAAGACTTTCACGCTTTTTCTCCTGTTTTTTTAATTTTTCCACTGTTTTAGTTGCTACACTTTCGGAGGATCCGTGGTACATCAATGCTCCACGAAGGTCAAAAACTTTGAAAATGTACTGCCCGGGCCTTACGACTTCTCGTACAATGTGAGTCATACCTCTTTGCCGTAGATAGCGAACTTGAACTCAGCACTCTTTCCAAAGGTGGAGGCAGCTTTTGCTCGCTCCGCTCTTTCAAGAAGAGGTGAGTTGGGCTTACGCTTTGCTCGATAAGAGCCGTGAGATACTACTTTCTTGCCAGAAAATCGCCCTTTTCTAAACTTGCGAGTAAGGACGGGGTCGTAGATCATTTGCTTTGCCATCTTTAATTTCTCCTAAGGTAACGTAATAATATGCTTTGTAGTCACGCTGATTTAAACTTTGTGCTTCTCGTAAGGCATCGTAGTAGTCTAGCCAAGTGTTCAGCCAGAGATTTACTGGCCCACTTTCGAACCACACGATGTAGTACTTACGCATTTTAAGTCTCCATTTTCTTATATTATAGCAAACAAAAAACGAAATGTCAAGAAGTTTTTTCACATATCGGGAGCACAAACTCTGCAATGCTTTGAGTAATCTCCGTCAATGTCTTCGTAAGGTGTTGTCTGCTGAATAACAAAGCCTTGAGTAGCATTGTTCCAAACTAATTCAATATTGTAGAAGTATTGGTCAATTTGCACACCTTGAAGTATCAGAGCATTCTTAGCCTTATGAAACTTATCAATTGTCTGTAGATTAACCGTAGATGAGTCACTAATGAACTCACCTGTGAACTTATCAACGCAGAACTCTGACTGTACCGTGTTGTAGCTACCTTCTACCGTATATGCTACGATTTCCAGGGTATGATGGCCCTGCTGTAGACTTTTGAAGTTGACTGTCTGTGCATAGCCAGAGTATCGAGAACTTACTGCATCGGGGTATGCATTGTATACATCACCTCGTTGACCACCTACAGGAACTATAGAATAAAACTGTTCGTCAATGTAGATTTCTACAACATCAATCTGTTCTGTAGGATGCAATGCCCAACCACGAATCTCTGAGATTTGTCCTATCTCTGCTCTATAAAAGGGCTGTTCGAGTACAATTCGCAGGTTTTCATCCAGATCTAAAGCATTGACCTGTTGAGAACTTGCGAGCAGTACTGCAAGTGCTAATTTTTTCATGTTTGTATCTCCGAGTAAAGATTTTAGTGCACATATTATAGCAAACAAAAAACGAAATGTCAAGAAGTTTTTTACCACATCCCCTCTCGAGTTTAAAACTTTTTTACGTTTCCTGGAGTACGTTCAACCCAGGATTCCAATGACACCATAGAAAAATAGTACTTGTGTTATGCCATAATGTGTGGTAAAATATATACTAATTGTTAAACAATACGGTCAATCGAGATTCTACTAAACTCTAAGATAGATACTGTGCATAAAGTTATTTGTGCGATAAGCACTCTCGAAGCGTAAGCGAGAGAGAGTGCGTACCCACTAATTAGCTTGTTGTTGCATTGAATCTATCGATAATCCCATTCTTACTTTGCTTCTGTCAAAGTAAACTTCGACCAATCGTTAATGACCCCGTTAATCAAATAACTCATTAACGATCCCGCCACAACCCCTCCACACTTAAGTCAAATTTCGTTTTTTGTTCACACGCTCAACTTACGCCAATTCGCGATCATCGTACAAGGTACTGGACTAAAGTTTTTTATTACTTTGGGGAAATTTTGTGCTAGAAGCGTCTAATCTGGAAAGAGTATTAATGGTAGAGATACAAGTATAACCCAGACTAGTATTGATATTAAAAATTCTGCTAGAGAGCCTATCTTTGTAAACCAAGTAATTACTGTGAATACTGAGACATAAAGAAACCACAGGACAAACATAATATCTTTCATACTTTTTAACCCCGTTGAGACCCCTGACAAGGGTTATTCTGATAGTACTCTTTCGATTGCTTTGAGAGTTGCTTTTGGAGCTTTCTCGAGACCAGCCAAATTGTCAATTTCGATTCCAAGCGCATCAGCAATATTGGATACAATCTCGACTTTCGTAACGGGGTTCTCTCCGGTTTTGGTTCTGTAGACCTCTCTGCGATATACACCCTCCCGTGATAACTTGCCAATAATCGACTTAATACTCTTCGAAAATTCATCTGCTAGCTCCTCTACTGTATCCCTAGACGGGTTTGTCTTGTACTTCTCAATCATGTACTCTGTTTGGTCTTTGGTATAGTTCATTTAATCCTCTTCGGGTGTAAAAATAATGTGAAAATCCTGATCTGGTTCCCAAACCAACTTAAAACTTCCGTCGTCCTGGCAGTCTACTCTTACATTTTTTGAGTACTCCAGGAACTCTACTGGGATATTTTCGGCTCCCATAACCTCGCCGAGGTCGCAGAGGACTGAGTCATATGCTTTTTCTACTTTCTCACACTCAGTTTCCATTATCTGCATACTTTCCCAGCCATCTTGGATATGCTTATAAACGTCACGCAGAGCTTCTTGCAGGTTATTAAGCCTGTTCATAATTACAGAAGTCTCAGCATCTTGTGGATACTTCTTTCTACTTCGAAAATCAATAATGTCACCCATACTTAGTACCTCCAATTGTCAGCATAGAATTTTCTCCTTAGATTTCAGACTCATGTATTATCTCAAATTTCAACAAGAATGTCAAGAAATATTTTTGAACACGCATAAAAAAATCCCCACATATTTCTATGCAGGGATTTTACAGTTAGGTTTAGAGCCGCGAACTGCCACTAGGCTATATAGTGCCTTTCGTTATGATCGAGGGTTTCGACGCCTCTTTGCAATAATAGACCAATAATAAAAAGGACTTCCTCCTATAGTTGTAGTGATACGCACCTACCTCCTATCACGTATCTAGGTTAGCACTGCAGATGCAACCTACCTCTTTTTCGTTTTTGCTAAACCAGAATCCGAAAATGCAACAAATCCATAACTGGTCGTACACCACCCCCGTGTACATGGGGAATCGATACAGCACCTCGATCAGGAGAGTGAGCTTCAGTAGCCACAAAACTAAGATGGTACTTTTTAACGTGCTTTGCCATCCCGCATTAGCACTTGTTCCACTGACGATGCCTTTCAACCTGTACACGGCGGGGTCAACGAAGGTGGAACAAATGGGCTGAGGCTCCGGATAGGCCGAGTTAACTTTTACCGGGATCTTTACTGTCTTATCGCAGGTGGGTAGCACACCTTGGCGTCCATGACTTCCTCAAAACTTGGTCTATTTCCGACTTTTCAAAAGATATTATACTTGAAGTAACCACAAAAAGTCAAGAATTATTTTTTTGAACGTCAGATATTTTCTCAAAAATCTTGTGTCCAGTTTCTTCATCATTGTACTCAATCACTAAACCGTCAGCATTCATATGCAGAATCGGAGCGGGGTTGTTACTTGCTTCAATCATGTACGACTGTATTCGAAAACATACTGAATCAGCATTCTCTTTTAATTTAGCCATTAGGATACTCCGTCTCTCAGGCTTTGCTTTATTTCGTAGATTTGACTGCTCGTTAGATTCAGAACACACATGAGATACGAGTGTAACCCAGCATGGTCAGAACGCTCATAATATTCATAAATTATTTCGCGTTCAAAATTACCCAAACCTAACCAGGTCTGGTCTTGCTTGTACCCAGACTTTTTGGCTTCTTTTTTACGATCAACCATGACGTTTGCACGATTGAACTTATGTGCGTTTTTAGCAACAAAATTATTTTTCATGGTAGTCTCCTTTTGAAAGCACACTTAGCAAATGCACTTACAAAAGAAAGGAGGCAGATGGGCTACCTCCTGGGGTACGACTCTCAGCTGAGAGCCGCAAAAAGTGCTTCGAGGTCTTGCTTGTTAGCCTTGACCAGAGAAGGCAGTTCAACACCGAGCTTGCTGTTGATTTCAGCAACGATAGTCTCCTTCTTGACTACTGGAGCACCAGTTTTGGTGACACGAGTCGGAGCTTGATAGATACCAAGCGTAGACAGCTTAGCGATGACAGAACGAGAAGTCTTGCCAAATTTTTGTGCAAGGGCGTCAACAGTAGCGCGCTCAGGGGCAGCTTCGTAGGTAGCAACGATGGTCTCAACCATTTCGTCAGTGTAGTTTACAACTTTGGTAGCTTCAGACATAGATTTTTCTCCCGAAAATGTTTGTTTTCCAACTTTTGAAAATATATTATAGAGTAGTTTTAGCATTTTGTCAACAATTTTTTTAGTTTTGGTAGTAATTTTCTGACATATTCCATGCAACCTGGCGAGCTTCTACTTCCCAAGGTGCATCCCAGTAGTCAGAGGTAGCGGTGTCTTGATAATCGCCGGTGTACCAGTTACCTAACCAGTATACTTTACTTTCTGCGTCTTGTAAATAGCCAAGAGCGTATTGAACAACGTGTTGCAGTTCGTGAAACAGAGTCTCAACGATGTCTTCTGGGTCTTGTGTTCCATCAATATGCACAACGTACTTGGTTTCAGCATCTGTGCAGGCTCCTGGGGCATTTGGTGTTCCCACTAGACGAATATCAATATGTACATCAAGTTTGTACAGATTCATCTCCCAAAAAGCGTGTTTAAACGCATTACGTACAAGCTGTCGCTTGTGCTTAGTCCATGTGCGTTTAGCTTTTGTTATGTACTTAACTTTAGCCATCCAGCTTCACCTTCTGACGCAACCAAGAGTACAGCTCTACTGCACCATCGTCGTACCCGTTGGGGTAGTCGTCCTCTGGAAGCATACACTGTATAGTATATAGAAAGGCATCCAGCTTAGGCATACCTTCCATACGCATACCTGCGTACAAGCTAAAGGCTTCGAATTGAATATCGTTCATGCATAGTCCTCCGATTTATGGTAACTATTATACTAAAGTTTGGGCACGTTGTCAAGAACTTTTTCCGGATTGGTCGCCAGGTTAACGCAAACGAACTCCGGGGGGCCGCACACGACCTTCCCGTGTCAAGGTTTATTTTGTCTAATTGTAGCAAATTTTGTCGAATTATAGTACCATAAGTGCGCGTAAGTTGTCAATATGCAGGAAAACCCTAAATAGTACTTGACAACCCCGCCTAGGTTATGATATAATACCAGGGTTGGGCACGGGGTCTGGCAGAGACTAGCGCGTCGAATTATTTTGGGCAAATGTGCAAAAAGTACTTGACATCGTCGCAATACTACTATATAATCGGCGCAATTTTTAAGACCAGGGCAACTTAAAACAATTTGGGGCACACCCGCAAAAAAGACTTGACAAATCGCTTTCGAACTGGTACAATGGCGCAGGCACCACCAAAGAAAATCGTCGTCGTACTACTACTGGCGCCCCCGCGCCAAAATTGTCAAGTCAAGCCTGTTTGACGCGTTTTCTGGCGGGTGTTCCACGTGGAACATCTCCTGGCCCAAATGAGAATGGTTCTCATTTGGCGAGCTGATCGCACAAAACGGAAAGCAGATTTTTGATGCCGCGTTTTTTGTTGGCGTAGTCCACAGTGTGCCAGTCGGAATCAATAACGCGCTCTTTCAAAATGCTCATGCGGTCATAATGGGAAAGTGCATTTTCGTCATTCTCTGAAAATTTCCAGTAGGTTAGCGGCGAATGCTTGCGAGCTATAATGCGGCGTTGCTGTTCCTGTTCCGAAATCGAAAGCCAAAATTTAATCAAGCGCACCGGCTGATTAGCTTCCCAGTTTTTATGACGCCGCATAAAATTGTTGTATTGTCGCGCCGTACACCATCCGTTGAGATGTTGCACCATCGCGCGGCTGTACCAGCTTCGATCGAAAAACACAATGCGCGGTTGCGTTGGTAGTTTGGTTTCCCAATAAGGAAGCCAGCTTGCCATTGCTTGTTTGCTAGGCTTGTGAGAAAGGCAAACGCTGTAAAGATCCGGCGGTAGGTAGTGAGTCAATTCCCGAATAGTTGAGGATTTTCCGGCAGTGTCGCGCCCTTCCAGAATTACCGCAACCGGAGCGGAGAGATTCTCCGCGAGCCGGTTTAGTTTCGCTTGCAATTTTTTCATCAAAAGCCCCCATTGAACCAGTAGTAAATTGCCGCTCCCCATATAGCGAGATCGGTAATCACGCTATAAAGGAAATAGAGCGCGGCGAGTGCCGCACCAAATCTCACGCCGTCACCGCATAAGTGCGGGGCAGTGGGCAACCGTGTATGCCCTTGGCTCGCTTGTGAGCGACGACACCCTCGCCAATCTGCAAATTAGATTTGCGATAGGAATTAGTGAACCGCGCCATCGCAGTTTTGGCAGAGCAAAAGTAAAATTCGCTTTTGCCACCAACGTCCAGCCAGCGCTTGTCATAGAGCATCGCTTTATCGTCTTTGTTGCGAGCGTGGACAAATTGCTCGGCGGCTAAAACTTCCTCATTCTCGCCCAGCTTCATTCGCCAAACGCGAGCGTGTAGCTCTCCGCGATTGTAGCCAAATGCGTCTTCGACATCCCGCAAACACCATGTTACGCGCTCGATACCGCCATGCCCCCCGTTAGCGTAAGCGTGGCAAGCGTAGCCGTTTTTAAAAACACCAAATTCGAGCAATTCCCAAACGTAGTGCCATGCCATGCCAGAAATCGGGGTGATCTCTGGTGCTTTGTCGTAACTTCGTAAAATCATGCTGAGAGCCTCTCGTTGTGTAAAATAGAATCATACGCTGTTATGCCAATGCGGTCAAGCATTTCAAGCACATTTTTGTTGTCGTCAAAAAAGACGGTTGTCGCGCAGAAGCGCGCCCATGACATAGGCCGAGCCGATGCATACCGGCGGATCATCCGCTCTTTTAGCTCCGCATCGGGTGAGCTATCGCCCAATCTACGCGAGAGGCAAGCATCCCAACGCAACCCGTTTGCGCGGAGATATTCGTAGTCATGCTCACCCATAACGCGAGCGGTACAGATCACGATAGTCGCGCCCTTGCGCTCTACTCGTCGCCATTGTGTAGCGAGGGGTAGCAGAGTGTCTGCCATGATGTTAGCGCGGGTGTTGTTGTGAATCCACGCGGCGAGGTCAAGCGAGCCGTCCGGTCGTGTGATCTGTCGGTGTGACGAATCGATGACCGTATGGTCGAGGTCAAAAAAGTAGTGCATAGCTATATCCTATAATTCCAGCCAGATTTAATAGTACCAGATTCATTGCCCGAATGTCCAGCGCTTGAATCGTTAATAATACCAGCCCAGCAATCGCGGCCAGCTTACCCGCGTCGGTGTCGATAATGAATGGAGCGCCTGCCATGCAGAGCGCCCCTATCCAGCCGATGACCGCTATCATCGAATTGATGACAGCAAGCCAGAGAGAGCCAGAGCGGTGGCTTTTTCCAAGCCAGCCAGCTCTGACGCATCAGCGTCGAGCGCCTTGGCAATAGCGGCAACATATTCCGCTTTGCTAGTGGCACGCGTGCCTTTGACAGCACGCGCGGATGCCTGATAAGGCAAACCGAGAGAGCCGATCTTGGCGATCACGCTCCGCTTTGACTGACCAAGATCAGCCGCGAGTTTACCGGCAATCTCACCGTTAAGAGTGCCAAACTGTTGAGCGGCGTTTTGCAGTGCCGCAACCTGCTTTTCTGAATAAGGCATAGAGCCTCCTTTTGTTGAGGTCGAGCGCCCATCGCTCCACCTTGAAATGAATTGTCTCATATTGACGCGCAGAAGTCCAGATATATTTTTGTGAAATATTACCATTTTCGCGCGCTTGGACGTTGATCCCAAATGCCCCACGCCACAGCAATTAGAGCGGGTGATGCCAGTCCGAGCATGATAAAAATTTGCAGTGTTGTCATAGCGTAGCGCCTCGATTTATTAAGTGCCTATTGTACCCCATCCTGGGCCATGATGCAAGAAATAAAAGTGGTAATATGTCACAAAAAATGCTTACCCGCCAGGGGGTCTTTGCTGTATGGGGGGGCGGTAATGAGACTCATTCTCATTTAGCGCGGCCGCGCTCCCCCACACGTACCACTTTGGAAAAAAAGCAAAAACGTTAAACGGTGTTT
>Ga0315315_10003146_pt1 | contig 15125 bp, 12 predicted proteins | sample M140m3416metaG_FD_203699 | JGI IMG/M metagenome (GOLD analysis project Ga0315315, IMG submission 203699) | Ammonia-oxidizing marine archaeal communities from Monterey Bay, California, United States - M1 40m 3416 | ecosystem: Environmental > Aquatic > Marine > Intertidal zone | place: USA...
AATTTTATATTGTTTTAAATCTTTTTTTTCTTTTTTTATTTGTTTTACAAATTTTGTTTTTTCTTTCATTTCAAAAGAATATGTATTTTTTCCAAGCATATTATAACTTTCGTAACTATTTTGAAATATATTTAACATCCAAAATAATTTATCTTTTTCTCTAATAAAATGTGTTGGTTTTTTTATATATTTCAATGCATTACTTTGACCAATTGCATTACTTTGACCAATTGCATTACTTTGACCAATTGCATTACTTTGACCAATTGCATTACTTTCAAAATTTGAATTTTTTTTAACAATATTGTTAAAATTTATTTTATTTTCGTCAATAAAAAAATTTTCTCTTAAAATTCTTGAAATATTTTTTTTATTTAAACAATAGGTTTTTATTTCAAAAATTGATAATTCATTCATACTATATAAAATAAATTTTTATTTTTAAATGATTTGTAAATGTTCTTTTTTACTCTTTTTATGGTTTGTTTTTTTAATATTATTTTTTATTGTATCTTCTATTGTATCTTCTATGGTATCTTCTATGGTATCTTCTATGGTATCTTCTACATTATTTTCTATTGTATTTTCAACGGTAATTTCAACTGTATTTTCAAAGAAAACTTTTTTAAATTTATTTTTCTTTTCTTCCATATCAGTAAATGTTTTTTCCTGTTTTTCAATATATATTAAATACTCTTTAATATCATTAATACATTTGTCTGATAAATTATTCATATTAATAAAAATACCATTCTTATTTTCACTATATTGCATGTTATATTTTTTTATTATTAAAAAAAGTTTAGAATGATGTAATTTATTGATACTATCTATTTGTTTTCTAATTTTTTTCAATTCATTTATATTCATTAATTAAAATAAATAATTTCATTTTAAGCAAAAATAAAATTATTTATTTTAATTTACATTTTAATTTTTTTTGTATTATTTTTTTTTGTTTTTTGTAATTTCATTAATTCAGCTATTATATAAATATAATTATCATTTAATTCATATCTAATACCAATAACTTTTATTATTATAGTATCGTTTTCTTTCACTTTTGTAAAAGACGAATTATTATAATAATGGTCTCTTGCTATAAAAACCATTATCGGAGATTCTACATTCTGTTGATGATACGATGCTCTAACGCCTGCCTTAGTAACATTATCTACTTTACATTTAATTTTCATACCTTCTATCGGTTTACATATTAAACACTCAAAAGAAACATTAAATATAACAAAATTTGTATCAAGAATCCCCGACGAATAATTAATAACAACAATGCTATTTCGTTTTATATAACCTTCTTTCAGACATTTACCTTCATAAGTTGAAGATAACTTATCAATAATAATATTATTTATATTTGTTCCAATTTGTTCGAAAGGTAATTTTATTTCTTTATGTAAGATATTTTTAAAGTAAATAGACGAGTGTTTCTTGGACATTGGCTATATATTTTTATTATAATATAATTTTAATATTTTTATATTCAATTTATTTAATTTATTTAATTTATTTAATTTATTTAATTTATTTAATTTATTTAATTTATTTAATTTATTTAATTTATTTAATTTATTTAATTTATTTAATTTATTATTTTTTGTGCAATTTTTGTTAATTTTGGTAATTGTTTTATATCATATAATGTTTCATGTATTGAAAAAAAGAACCATTTTTTATTATTAAAATTAATACTATTGAAATACATTAATAATAGTTCTATTTCCATGCATAATTGCTCTGGTTTTAAACTCAAAGAATTATTTTTGTTATTATATAAAGGATGTTTTTTTAGTTGTTCAAGGCTTGTATCGTAAATCCCTGTTATGTTTTTTCCAATCATTTTAATTTTATCTTTTCCGTTTAGTTTATTATGAAATAAATTTAATAATTGAACCAAATCAGGTTTATTTCCGCGACAAACGCGACCTGTATTATTTTTTTTTTTATTATTTAAATCTTTTATTTTAAAAACAAATGTATTATTAATATCTCCTATAAAACCAAATCGCGGGTTAATAACATCTAATGAAATTGAAAATTTATTTTCTAAAATTCTAAAAATAGCAGTTTTAACATCTATTTTTATTACATCTTGATTTGTTATTGTTATAACAGAAAAATTGTTTTTTTCTGTATTATTTCTTAAAATATAGCATTTTTGCTCTTTATACATAAATGCAAATTTCTCGAAATAATTTTCAACATATCTAAATAAAGTATTATTTAATTTCATATCATCATTTTTTTGTTCAGTTTTTTTTATAATTTTTAAAAATTCAATTTTTTCATTATATAATAAAATATCTAATAAATGATATATTGCAAATTGCTCTAATAATTCTTTTTCAATATTGTTATATTTTACTAAACTATAAATAGCTAAAGATATATTGTATTCCCAAATATATTTTTTATTAAAAAATTTCGATGTAGGTGTTTTTATTAAATGCAAAAAACTTTGATTTAATTGTGTTATAATATCTGATGAATTTATTACTTGTTTCTGCTTTGTTATTGAATTATTTAATCTAAAAACTATTTTTTCTGGATTATGTTGTATTGGATGTCTCATTTTATAATTTGTTAATTTAGCTCCTTCATTCATTTCAATTGGATGAAATAAATATAAATTATTTACATTTTTTAAATAACCAATACGTCCAATCATATCTATTAAATATTCATTTTTATTATCTATTAAAAATTGTAAAGAAGTATTAATTTGTTCATCTGGAAATTTTTTAGAATAATTTATATGTTTAATTAAATCTTTTTTTGTATAAAAATATTTTTCTGTAAATAATTTTTTTATTTTTTTTATAATTACTTCGCTATTAACAACTAAAAATCTTTCATTATAAGTAGTAGTATTAATTTTGTCATTTTCATTTATTTCAGAACCGCAAGAAAATTTACATTCCATGAAATCACACATTATACTAAATTCTCTGTCACCTAACTTATAATCAATTTCTTCACCAGTTGAAAGTATTTGTCTTACTTCTTTATTTATTAATGTTTTATACATTTGTGTTTGTGGATAATTTAATAAACAATCAATAGCGTTTTCTTTCAATAATCTTGATATTTTACCTATTTTAATACCCTTCTTTTCTGCTAAGCGATACATATATAAGTCAATAGCTTCATATCTATTTTCTTGCAATTCTGTAGCATATAAAAAGATTTGAACATTACGCTCAATATATGGTAGGTCACAATGACTTAAATTTCTAATTGCTCTTCCTATAGTTTGTGATATTCTCATAAAATTATACCAAGGTTCTAAAATATGAACTTGTCTTATGTTTTTGAAATCCAAACCTTCACTTCCTGCTTTTGATATTATTATAACCTTTACTATTTCACCATTAATATTTTCCGAATCAGTGCAAGCTTTCAGTTCATTTTTATTATTTGGAGACAAAAAACTATCTCCTGTTATCATAGCATACTTAGCTGGGAAAAATTTTATACTTTCTTTTGTTTCACCAGATGGCTCTAAAGTTATAGCATCTACGTCTTCTGTTGGTTTATTTTTAAATAATGATTTATTTTTATGATATCTTGTTATGCCCATTTCTTCAAGAGCTAAAGCTAAAGGAACGCATCCACCGTCAATAAATTGTGAATAAATTAAAACTATACCTTTCGAATTTTTAATAGTATCCATTATTTTTTTTATTTTTCCACTGTATTTTCCTATTTCATTTGGAGAGAAAATACGTCCAAATTGTTTCAATATTTCTGGTTCATATTTATAATTTTCCTTTTTTTTATTATTCTTATTTTTATTCTTAAAAGACATAACTCTTTCAAGACCTTCTTTACCATATAAACTTTTATGTTTTATAACTGTATTTCCATCATTAAAGTCGGGATGAGGATATGCAAAATTCAAAATTTGCAAAGGTGCATCAACAACAGCAAATTGTAGACCGTTTTTACTTTCTTCAGCACTTTTTTTATTAATTTTTAACTTATCTATAACATAATTATAGATTTCACTTTGTTCTTCACCTATAGGTGTTAATAATATATCTAAATGATCAATTGAATTTGTTATTTCTATATCATTAATCTGTAAAGTTGGATATGACCATTGTTTATTTTCCATTAAAGATTTTATTGAAAAAGTGTCATTATAAGAATAAGGATATATTGCATTTGGAAAAGAAAAAGGATTTTCACCTCTAACATATGAAACATATCCTCTCATTTTTCTAATAAGCAATTCTTTACCTATTTCTTCTCCATTATTTCCTATTAACAATTCTCCATCTTTATTAAAAACATCTGATATATTTATTGGGACACGATTATCATTAATATTCATTAAATTTAATAACCATACAATCTCTTCTGGATTATTAAACATAGGTGTTGCTGTTAATAAAAGTAATTTTAAATTTTCAGTATATTTTACAAGTTCAAGAAAATTAATTGAAGATTTTTTTATTTTTTTTATATTTCTTATATTTTGAACTTCATCAATAACAATCATTCTATTTGAAAATTCATCTTTGATTAATTTTTTTTTTCTTTTAATTTGTTCTGGGTTATCATCTTCACTAATTCTATATTTATTTATTGTTCTATTTATAAAATTAGAAAATTCTGTGTAACCCATAAATACATACCAATTTCTTATTATTTTTTTAATTTGAAAAACCAATTTTTCTCTCGAAATTTTTGAATTTATAGGATTAATTTCTTTTATAAATATATTTCCTGTACACGATTTTATATTCCAGCTACCACCTACTTTTTTTAATTTTCTTTCATCAAACAATTGTAATTTATAATTTTCTTGAACAACTGGACTAGCTACTATAATAATTTTTTTTTTCAAATTCATTTGTTTTAAATTTTGTCTCATTTCTTCTGTAACAGAAATACTTGAACACGTTTTCCCTGTTCCTAATCCATGAAAAAGTAAAATACTATTGTATGGTGTATTAAAAGATAAATAGTTACGAATAAACATTTGATGTGGTTGCAATTGAAAATCTGTTGGACTGCATAATTCTTGCACTTTTTGTTCAATATTTTCAAAATCTTCTTGTTTTATTTCATCATATTTCGTTTCATTAAATTCTTTTTTAAGATATATTTTTTTACTAAAATCTTCATCATCTAAATGCGGATATAAATTTGGTAAATCATTATCATTCAATCTTTTTTTATTAACTGTTTCTATGCAATTTTTATATTTATTATAATTTGGATCATCTATATCTATATCTTTACCTTCCATTGTTTCAATAATATTTTCACATTCACCATCATTGTTAAAATCTTGAGCATTAAAAATGTTTCTTTCAACATCTTCTATTTCTAATTCAACATCTTCTTTATTTTCTTTTTCTTCTTTTTCTTCATTTTCTTTATTTTCTTCTTCATTTTCTTTATTTTCTTCTTCATTTTCTTCTTCTTCTTCATTTTCTTCTTTATTTTCATGTTCTTGTATTGATTTTTCACGATTTTCAATATATTGATTTTTTTCTAAAATATTTTTTATTTTATTTAAATAATTATTTTTAAAATGTTCAAATGCTTCTTCATTATTTTTCCAATTATCCCCTTTATATAAATAAAATCTTATAGGATCTTCTTTTATAATAGCATATCTCAAAAAACCTTTACTTACAATTGATTTAAACTTTTTTTCTTTATGTGGCATCTGTTTTTTTTTATAATCTTTATCAACCTTTAGTCCTTTTAATCTTAATTTTGAAATTTCAATGAATTCATCTAAAGTAACACCTTCTATTATTTTTTCTTTTACATCTTCTATATTAAATACTATATCGTTTATTAATGTTTTTGTTTCTTTTACTGATGCTGCGGTTTCTTTAATTGATGCTGTGGTTTCTTTTACTGATTCTTCGGTTTCTTTTACTGGTTCTGCGGTTTCTTTTACTGATTCTTCGGTTTCTTTTACTGATTCTTCGGTTTCTTTATCTGGTTCTTCATTAAAATCTTCATCAAAAAGACTCGTTCCTATTTCTTCTATAGGAGAAAGTTTATTTTTAATAAAATCTTCTTTTGGTGTCGAGATCTTTGGAGTAGGTTCTTTAATTGTTGTAGTTTTGGGCGTTGGACTTTTTGGTAGAGACTGTTCCTTACTTGTTATTTTCTTTTGTTCTTCATTTTGTTCTTCATTTTGTTCTTCCTTTTGTTCTTCCTTTTGTTCTTCATTTTGTTCTTCATTTTGTTCTTCATTTTGTTCTTCATTTTGTTCTTCATTTTGTTCTTCTTCAAAATTTTTTAATTTTATTTTTTTAATTTTTTTTTGTTTTTTTTTTAATTGGTTTCCATTAAATTCATCAATAAATATTTTTAAATTTTTAAATGTCCATTTTTGTGGAGTTTTTAAAATAATCCATCTTGGAGGATTAGATCTATCAATTTGAAATCTTAATTTTTTATTATTATTTGTCATAACATAATTATTTTCATCTCGAATTAAATCTTCATTATTTGAATACCAAGCTATTACACCTTTTGTGTTTTTCTTTGTTTCATCTTTATTTTCTTTTCCTAATTCTGGAAGCCATATTGGTTTATTATCATCTTTTGTCTCATTAGAGTCACCTTGATAATAAAGATATTGGTAAATTGTTTTTGTTGTATTTCCTAATATAGAATTTAAAAAAAGTTGTTTTAAAAATTTCATAGTTTTTACGATAACAAAATTATCATTAATTTTATTAATATTATTTGGTATTTCAATTTTCCCTTCTTCATTAATTGATAATTTATAATTGCTATGATTTTGAAAAAAAAATTTATTTTTATATTCAACTACACCATTATTGTGCAATGTAAGATAAATTTTTTCATCCGTATTTTTATTTTTTTTTAAAAATAATCTATTGTTTCCTGGTTTAATAATTCCTTTTTCTATTAATATAGCAAAATTAACGTGTCCTTTATTACCACCTTTTTGCATAATATATAAATTAACTATATTTATTTAATGTTGTATAAATAAAAATTATTTAATGTCTTATTTATATTTTCTATAATTTTTAATTTTTCTAGACTATATGGTCTTATGATTTTTTTAGTTTCTTCATATGTAAACCATTTAATATTACTAACTTCGCTTTTTTGATAATTATCATTGTTTATTTTATTATTTTTAACAAATGCTAAATAATATTTATGTTTATATGATTTTAAATTTGAACCAGTAAAGTTTTCTTCAAATGGTAAAATATTTTCAATAATTTTAAAAGAATATTTATTATGACCAGTTTCTTCTCTATATTCTCTAATAGCACATTGAATATCATTTTCACCACTGTTTCTTCTACCCTTTGGAAATCCCCATTCCGGTTCAATCCAATTTGTTTTAGATTGTTCTATTAAAAATTTAAGTGTTATATTATTTATTAATCCTAATTTTAATTTATTAAATTTTTCTCTTGAATTATATTCTTCATTGCTATATTGATTTCCCATATAATCACCCCATACATAATACCATAAATCATCAAAATCTTTTGTTAATAATAAATTTTTTTCATTAATAGTCATCTCATCTATTAAATTTGATATATGTGAAATATTACTTAAATTATATTTACCTCTTATAAAATCTACGAAACCAAGTGAATTTTTTCTACAAATTAATAAATATTTTATAGTTTTTTCAAAATAAGTATATGATATAATTCCCGAACTAATTATTGGTTTTTTACAGTTTTGAAAAACATGTCCATTTTTTCCACAATTGTTACAAAATTGAAAAGCTTTCATTCTATATGTTAAATGTTTAATCTTTTAATATTTTTATCTATATAATGAAATTAAAATACGATGTTTGGTTGCCAAAATTAAAATTTACACTTCAAACAATAGCTTTAAATTATCCCGAAAGACCCAATGAAGTAACTGTCAGAAAATATTATAACTTAATACAAAATCTTCCTGTGTTTTTTCCAGATGAACCTATAGGAAAATATATGGAAAAACTATTAGATGAATTTCCTGTTACACCTTACTTAAGCTCAAAGAAATCATTTATGAAATGGATACACTTTTTATTTAATAAAATAAATAAAAAATTAGAATTAAATACAGAATCATTTTACGAAAGTTTAGAAGAATATTACAAACATTATAGACCTAAAGAAATTATAAATAAAGAAGCTATCAAAGGAAAAAAGAAAATAATTTATGGTGGTATCTTATCTGTTTTGGTAACAGTTTCAATATATTATTATAACAAATGATACTTTTAAAAAAAGTATCGCAAAATGTTACTTTTAAAAAAAGTATCATATTTTGTAACCAAGATGTTTTTCATAAATTTTATTTTCAAGCATGTTATAAACAATATCATACATATAAGTTGTATTTGTATTTATTTCTTCAATCAATGTTGAAAGATTAATTCCTGGATACCAATTATTTCTGCAAACAATTGTATCACAACATAAACAACCTGTCTGTGTTTTTTTTGTTGTTGTTTCTTGCGTTGTTGTTTCTTCTTTTGTTTCATTTGTTTCTTCTTCTTTTGTTTCTTCGTTTTTTGTTGTTTCTTCTTGCATGGTATGTTCTTTTTTTTTATTATTTTTGAATTCATTTATTTTTTTATAATAATGTTTAGATATACGAGCTAATAAAATTTTATATTCATAGTCATTATTTCCTTTTATAGTGCATTCAGGTGGTTTGAAAGGATATTCAGATTTAAAAGATAAATTAAACGATAGTATATATTTGTTTTTGAATAAAATATTAAATATAATAATATTATCTGGTTTAATTTCAAAATTAATAAAGGAAGGCTCTATATTATTAAATTTAACTCCTTTTTCTTGTTTAATATCATTATCTATACATTTTTGAATAGATATAATTTCGTGTTGTATTCTTCTATTAACAAATTTTGTATTTTCTAATAAAAAAAAGTTTGGTATTTTTTTTTTATAATATATCTCTTCTTCTGTCCAAGGCATTTTAGTTATATATAATGTTCATTAATTTTTAAATTATAATTTTATTTATATTATATGTTTATTATATACAATGACCCAGTCATGGGTTAATCCAATTCACGCAGCGAGAGCAAAGCATAAAAAAAAGTATTGTGGAAAATATTTTAAGGGAACATACGGTATTAATAAAAAAGGTTGTAAAAAGGATGAACTATGTATTTATGCAGACCAGGGTAGTGGTGGTGAATGGTGTTGGACTAAAAAAAGAAAATACACAAAAAAGACAACAAAAAAGAATACAAAAAAGGAAAAAAAAGAAAAAGATTTAAAAAAATTGTTATTGAAACTAACAAATTTTGGAAAAAAATCAAGAAGAAACAAAACAAGAAGAAACAAATCAAGAAGAAACAAAACAAGAATAAACAAAACAAGAAAAAAAAGTTTTTCACGGTTACTGAAACAAATTTCAAAAGCTCGTAAAAAATTAAGAAAAAAATAAGATAGATTTTAACTGCTTAATATATTATTACGTATTTTAAATAATAATTAAATATTATTTAAAATTAATGAAGGAAACCGATAAATACGGTTCAAAATTATATCGACCAAATAAACCATATTATAAAATGTCTATACAAGAATTATCAGATCATTGCAAAGTTTGTCAATCTTTAGATAAAATGTCTTATGAAAAAATAAAAAGAATTGAAACATTTGATGATACAAAATTACAATACAGAATAAAACGTTTTCTCAATAGAAATAATAGATTTACAAGGAAAAATAGATTTAAAAATACAAGAAAAAATAAAGGTAAAATAAATAACATAAAAAGAAAAAATATCAAAAGTCATAAAAAATATAAAAATAAAAGACAGACGAAAAAACAAAATATATAATATATAATATATGAATATACGAAAATGGGTTATATTAATTACTGTATTTTTAATAGCAAATACATATTATGATGGTAAATTTACAGATTATTTGATATTGGGAAAAAAATACTATAAAATGATTATCTATGGTTTCATAGGTTTATCTATTTATATGTTTATGAAAAAACATCCAAATGAATCACAAAATATGTTAATACATGCAAATAGTTTAATAAAGTATATGCCTATTGATAAAAACACTACAGATTTGATTTCGCCAATTATGGATTTTACAAATATTAAAGAAACATTTAATAATTTTAAACCAAATCCCAATGTTATACCACATTTGTCTAATAATCCTAATTATAATACACCACAAATGCGAAGAATGATGAACTCTGGGATGCAAGTAGGTGGTAATAAACATAAAAGATGTGTGAGTGAAAGCAAGAAAAAATTTGTGGCGGCTCAACAACAATGGAAATGTGCTATGTGTAGTAATATGTTGGATGCTACTTTTGAAGTAGACCATAAAGTTGATTTGCAATTTGGTGGTTCGAATCACGTTTCTAATTTAGCAGCTTTATGTCCAAATTGTCATAGAAAGAAAACATTAGAAACTAATATACAATAAACTAACAAAAACAAACAAGTAAAAGATTTAATTATATTTTAATTATATTTTTTTGAAATAATATGATTTTTTGAAATCATATTATTTCAAAAAAAATATAATTAAAATATATCAATGACTAATAATGTTGAAACAGATTCATCTGTTAAAATAGCAAAAATTGTATTACCAACAATAGTATATTTTCCTATATTAGTATTATTAATATTATTTATAGGCTTTTTTGGAGTAAAAATTTTACGTTTAATACGCTCACCAGAAGGTCTTTCAGGATATATAAATGATCTTTTCCAAAAAATTTTTGGTATAAAACATATATTAAATAGATTTGTAAGAAAATTATGGCCAGAAAAAGGCGATTTTACATCAGATGGAAAACCTTTTTATCAAGTCAGAATGGATCATATTTTAATACTTCTTGGTTCAATATTTATTTTAACAATGATTTTATTATATAATAGCAATCTAATAACTAAAGGAAAAAACAAAATTACTAATTTTTTTATGATGATTTTGAACCCTATTATGAACTTTTTTGCACAAAATAAATGGCACGGAATAAAAAGAAATGTTAAATATAAACAACAAGATACAGGTGGTGATATTGTAAAGAATTATCCTTTATTATTTGGAGGTGTTGCGTTATTTTTAGGATTTTCTATATTTATGACGTTATTGGTAAATAATTTTAATAGAGAAACAAGATTATCCAGTGAAGAAAGTTATAAAGGTAAATTGGTTGAAAAAACGTTTAAATATGTATTTTCATCTGTGTTTGTTGGTGTTGCTTTAGCTTTATTTTCTGGATTATTATATTATGCATCAACGACAGATGCTGCTCCAAAATTCATATCAACATTATTAATTATTTTAAGTACTGTTATAATTTTGGCGGCTATTTTGTATTTTTTTAAAGATAAAATAGAAGAATATGTAAAGAATAGCCCATTTATTAAATTAATCTACCATTTAATATTTATATTACCCTGTTTCTTTTTAGACATAGTAAATTTTATTTATTTTGAACTAAAAAGAACACCAAAAGTAGTATACGGAATATTAACTGTTCAAATTATAATTATATTATCTGTATTTGTTTTACCATTAATAACAAAAGGAAGTTATATAAGAATTTTCAATGATAAATATAAAAAAAATAAAATTTATATAAAAATAAATGATTTAAAACTAAAAAGAAAAAAATTAATTAATTTAATTGATAAAATAAAAAATTTTGATGCCAAAAATAATAATGTAGAATTAATTACTATTGATAGTAATAATGAAGTGTCAAAAGGAGGTGCATATAATCTTATACCAATAGATTATACTATTAAAATGACAAATTCAGATTATTTTGATACATTTAATATGAGAAAAAGAGGAAAACCTGGAGAATTAGAATTTAAAGGTGTTATAGACATAAATGCAGACGACGATGCAGACGACGATGATAAAAAAAATAAAATAACTTGGAATTCAATAAGAACTATTTCAGGTTTTGGTTCACAATACCAAAGTTTAAAAAAACAGAGTGAATGTTTTTGGACACGTAAGGAAATGTTAAAAGCTGAAAAAGGTAGTGAATTTGTAACCAAATTTTTAGGTGAAAAAGGTGTAAAACCAACTGAATTTGCTTTACCATCAACGTTTGAGAAATTTAAACAAAAAGCAACGCCTTATCATATATCTTCAATACAAAAAAAGATAGAAGATGCTCTTGTTTCTAAAATAAAAAGCGATGAACCATCGCAAGATACTTTGGATGCTGTTGTGAAATACATAAAGAAGTTTGCATCTGATGGATGGAATTGGGCAAAAGATTTCTCAACAAAAGGTCCCATGGGTGTTGATTTAAGTGTAACAAAAAGAAAAGTAACAGATGCAGCGTGGGAAGAAATAATAAAAAAAAATCTCGATAAAACTGATAATATATATAAATTAAAAAAATTACTGAATACTTATGGTTTTAAGGATGAAAGACAATGTAATACATTTATGGATAGTTATCGAGTAAAAAAGTGTATTGATGAATATAAAAAAACAATAAAAAACATACAAAATAATACAAAACAAATTATTTTATTTACAAATACGATAGAAGAAATAGACAATGAAATAAAAAATTTAGAAGAAATGAAAAGTGAAGCTGGTAATATATTTCAGAAAGGTATTTTATTATTGAATGAACCAGTTTACTTTAGTCAAAAAATGCAATTAGCGAATAATAAAGAATTTCAAGAAATAAGAGTAGAAGATTTTAAATATAATTATTCTATTTCTTGTTGGTTTTTTATACATTCACAAGCACCAAATTATAAATCATCATATGATGAATTTGCAAATATATTAAACTATAATTATGAACCTATTATAGGATATAACGCAGAAAAAAATAAATTAATTATAAAATCAAACACTGCAGCATCAAGACCATCAGGAAAAGAAAAAAATATAACAAAGGAAATTTATATTGGACATAAATTTAAATTGCAAAAATGGCATAATTTAGTTATAAACTATATAGGTGGAACAATAGATATATTTTTGAATGGTGAATTAGTTACAAGTGAAAAAAGAATGGTTCCGTATAAAACGTTTAACTCAATGATTGTTGGTCAAGATAATGGTATAAGTGGTGGTATATGTAATGTTATCTATTATCCTTCTTATATTTCAAGAACTAAAATAAAATCAAATTATGCATATTTAAAAAATAAAAATCCTCCAATAATTTAGAAATACTATTAGAAATGATTATTAGAAATATTATTTTATAATATTATTTCTAATATAATATTATATTAATGAATTACAAAAATATTATCGTTGGTATTATCGTATTTATTATTTTGATTTGGCTTTATAGATATTTATTTACCGATGCGACTAAAACAAATTTATTAGACGGACCATCAAAAGCAGATACTCATACTATTGTCCCACATACAAAATTATCAGGAAATGCATCTTCTACTGATTTTACATATTCAACATGGATATATGTCAATAATTGGAATACGAAAATAGGAAAAGATAAGATTATTTTACAAAGAAAATCTACAGGTAATAAATTTTCACCACAAATTAAATTAGATGCATATAAAAATGATTTAACAATAAAAACTAGTTATTCTAGTGGAGCAAGTGGAACAAGTGGTTCATCTACAATTTCTAATCAAACGTGTAAAGTAAATAATATTCCTTTACAAAAATGGATTCATATTTTAATAACAATAAATAATCGTGCTTTAGATACATATATTGATGGAAAATTGGTAAAAACATGTATAATAGAAGGTCCTCCTACTGTAACTGGAAATGCTAATATAGATATTTGCCCTAAAAACCCAACTAACCCGGACAAAGCAGGATTTGATGGATTTATTGCGAAGGTTAGATATTATTCAAGAGCTTTAAATCCACGTGAAGTATATGAATTATATAAAGAGGGTTATTCACGAAGTATGTTAGGCAATTTATTTAACAGATACAAATTGAAATTTTCTTATATTAAAGATAATGAAGAAGTAGGTAGTCTTGAAATATAAAATTATAACTATATATAATATATATATAGTTATGGACAATAATTTTATGCAAACAGAAAATCCTATGCAACAAATGGCTGACGCGGCAAGTGATTTGATGCAGCCAAAACCACAGGGAGTGTTTTCACAATTTAGGAATAATAAAATAGTTTCGGGAACAAAAGAATTTTTAGATTCTAATTCTTTAATTGCGAAAGTTGTTTTTATTTTATTAGTATTGATTCTTTTTATTTTTTTATTACGTATGATGACTGAAGTATTACATACATTGTTTGGGCCAAAAAAAAATCCTATTTTGCTAAAAGGCATTGTAAATGGTAAGAAAAGTGTCGTTATTTCACAAGATCCAAAACTTGAGGGTTCTATTCCTATTTTAAGATCAAAAAATGAAGATGGTGGAATTGAATTTACATATTCTACTTGGTTAATGATAGAAGATGACAATTTTCATAGAACAGGAGGTTACAAAGCTAATAAGAAAAAACATATTTTCCATAAAGGTAGTGAAAATATTAATACAACTGATAGCAATATTATGGGAATGGCTGTAAATAATGCTCCCGGTTTATATTTACATAAAACAGATCCGAAATTAATTGTTGTTATGAATACATTTCAAAATTTAAAAGAAGAGATAGAAGTAAAAGATGTTCCTATTCATAAATGGATTAATATAGTTATTCGTCTTGAAAATAGAAATTTAGATGTATACATAAATGGTTCAATTGTTTCAAGAAAAGAATTGTCTTCCGTTCCAAAACAAAATTATGGTAATGTGTATGTTAATCAAAATGGCGGTTTTAGCGGTCTCATTTCTGCTTTAAGATATTACAATAGAGCTATAACCTCAACAGAAATTCAAGATATTGTTGCTTCAGGTCCTAATATGTCTTCAGACCAAACTTTGAGTATATTCCCACCATATTTATCAACAAGATGGTTTATAGGTAATAACTAAGTTTATAATATTTTTATAATATTTTTATAATATTTTTATAATATTTTTATAATATTTTTATAATATTTTTATAATATTTTTATAATATTTTTATAATATATTTTTTTTTAGAAAAAATATATTATAAAA
>Ga0315315_10003147_pt1 | contig 15122 bp, 17 predicted proteins | sample M140m3416metaG_FD_203699 | JGI IMG/M metagenome (GOLD analysis project Ga0315315, IMG submission 203699) | Ammonia-oxidizing marine archaeal communities from Monterey Bay, California, United States - M1 40m 3416 | ecosystem: Environmental > Aquatic > Marine > Intertidal zone | place: USA...
TCGATTGCAAGGACATAGTCTTTGGATCTTTCATTTTGGAACAATCGATTGAGGTAGTTGTTGATTGATAATTCGGACCATCTAATCGTAAGTTGTCCGGTGAGAGTAATTGCTTCTGCGATACGTTGATCGAAGAATCTAAAGTAACGATTACCAAGAGCACCATAAAGACTGTTAAGTAGTAGCTTAATAGCCATTTGTTGGTTTTCATTGATTGCAATATCTCGTTCAATGCGATATAATTCTTGTTTATCATCTTTGTTTACCTTTTGCAATTCTGCTTGAGCGTTTAACATTGCTCGCTTTATATTTACCCTTTCATTATACATACCTTCGATAATTGTTGGTAAAATACCTTTCTTATCTGTACGAAAGAATTGACCACCAGCCGCAACACATTCTTTTTCTACTCGAGCTGCTCGAACTGATTGCGATAACATACTATCAACCGTAATTGCGGGATTGACTTTACCATCAATAATAGTTTCTGGAGACATATTATATTGCATAATAATTGAAGGATATAGTGAATTTAAATCGAAACTAACTACGTTTTTGTGCATACCAACATGTGGATCTTTAACATAACCACCAGGATATGCTGATTTGATTTTATCTTCTGCGAATGGAACAATTATGTTTCGATCAATAAGATTTCGAAATATGATAGCATCCCATATTGCAGTTGTACCAAACGTATCGCCATAATTCACACCACCACGATATGCCATTGTAACAGCAAGAGTAATCAAACCAAGTTTGTCTTCAAGTCTATCGACGAGTTCTACGTCTTTTATGTTGTAATCAATGAATTTTTGATAGTCGAATTTATATAGATCAAATAAACCGCTATGTTCGTCATAAGATAACTTACGTTCACCTAATACGACATTTGCAATATGATCTAATTTATACGATTCTTGTGGACCATACGAATGACCAAACTTTTTGAATAGTTCGAGATAGTCCATTTGTGAGATACCTTGGATCTCATATGTTGTTTGCTTGCGCTGCATGATTGTGACATCACGAGCATCTACTAATCCCCATGGCGAGAATTTCTTAGCCCAATGATCGTCTAATATTCGAATAGTACGATTTATGAGATAAGGGATATCAAAGAATCGAGTGTTCCAACCAGTAATTACATCTGGACAGTGTGAGTCAGAAGACCAATGTGTGATAAAATCAATAAGGAGTGCGGCTTCCGACTCACACTTTTTATAGACCACTCGATGTGACTGCATTACAGAGTTGGTGACATCATAGTCTCCACAACCCCATACGTAATATGTATTGTCTTTATTATTTTTAATTGTTATTGCGGTGATTTCATGCATTGCTTGATCTGGTTCTGGGAAACCTTGATCTGATGCAACTTCGATATCGATAGATGTAACGTTAATATTGTTACGATCGAATTGAATATCACCAGGAAATTCGTCTTGAATGAATGCTGGTATATGTCTTATATTACCATAGATTTGTCGACCAGCAACATGTTGATTTGTTTGTATCCACGCTTTAGCTTCTCGCATATCTGGCATTTTGACAGGTGCGACTGCTTTACCATCTAAAGAAATGTAATTAGATTCTTTTGGTGTTGTTACGTAAAGCGTAGGTTCGTATTTGATTTTACGTTTAACTGGCTTGCCATTCTCATATCCACGATATAAGAGCATATTGCCATAACGACTTATGTTCGTATAAAATTTGATTCGCTTACTCCATTATTAATATCACAGGGTATATTATACCACAGATTAGATCACTTGTACATGTTTAAATTCATTGGGGGGAAAATTAATTCCCCCCGCAGAAAAAAGATTATAGATAGCTCATAGATGCAACTGCGATCATGGCTGGTGCTAATCCTATTGTAAAGATTAGTATGCCAATGAACTCAACTGCGGATCTGATGCCATCTTTGTGCTTACGTATGTAGCCCATAATTAACTCCAGTAAATAGTTTTATTACCATCTACTGTTACTTTCGCCAATTGAGATTTTATTCGGAAATAAATTCTTTCTTCTTAGATTTCCCAGTAGACCCGATATTGATCTTCCTAGGACGCCTCTCTTCTGGAACTTCAACTCTAGCATTCACTACCAGTATTCCATTCACAAGATCGGCACCGTCTATTACGACAAATTCAGAGAGTCGGAAGGACTTCTCAAATTTGCGGGACGATATACCTTTATGTGCATATTCGCGTGTATCTTCACCTTGTTGTGCTTTTACTAGCAAAATACCATCTTTAACCTCGACGGAAATATCCTCTTCCGAGAATCCCGCAACTGCAAGCTCAATAATGAAATTTTCATCATCGACCTTTACTACGTTGTGAGGTGGATAGTTATCTTGAGATCTTCCAGCTGAGTGTATTCTCTCAAGTTCATTTAGTATCGGCTCAAACCCGATAAAGAGTGAACGCGGCACGTTCATTGTATTTCTTACCATTTTAGTTTCCTCCTATAATTATAGCAAGTTATTCGGTCTCCAATTGGACAACCGTTTATATTTATACAAGTTTAGTCTTTAGTTTGACTATTACCTATATTATATTTAGGACATAATTCCCAAAGATTTTTATCTTTATAAGGAATTACTTTTATCTGCCTTAATGGCGCGATATCCTTAGCTTCTTCGGGATTTATTATTGTAACCAATCCCCAATCTGCTAACAATGTAGAAATTGTGTTTCTACGTTGTACGTCATTTTCTATTAAGTTGGATGGTTTTCCATCTAATAGAAATAATTCTTTAAAATGCACAATAAAATATCTACCTTGTTTATGTAAAATATGACAAGATTGAAATAGTTTATTTTCTTTTCTTGATGCTACTCCGATACGAGTAAGTGTTTCTCTGACCTTTAAAAAGTCGTCAGGTTCATTCAATGTAACTTCTAACATGTCGCTAGGAGTCCACGGATGTATTTCGTTATTTAGTTCTTCCACCTTTATAAATCCTTTTTTTCAATTGTTCAATTTGCTCATGATTCAATAAATTATATACAGATTTAGCTTTGTCATCGCTATAACCATAATATTCTTTTATGATTTCTAAGTTTTCTATTTCAGTGGCTTTATTCCACTTCGAAAACCTTTTTCGCTTCTTGATTATATTTATAAAAAAATCGAACTGAAGGCGCGCGTCTAGATGATGATTTATATTCATTTCATTGGCATATAATACAGTATCAGAGAAGTTAGATAGTGATCTATTAACGATAAATGAGTTGTATTCCTTCTCAACGAGATCATCTACCATCACGTCTTTTTTAGAATAGTTTATAGCATTAATAAATTCAAACGGATTCATCGTCTTCTCTTATGAGGATCTTACCATCATCAACTGCATCTTTATATCTTTGAAGATCTTGTATTTCCATATTCAGTTCTCCAATACGAATATACGCTTGTTGTAATTGCTTTTGTAATTCCTTTATATTTTGTTTAAGTTGTTCTTCATCATTCATTTGAATTTTACTCCTGCCATTATTTCAGTCATACATGCAACTATATTAAGTTCATGATCTGCAACAAAGGCATTTTTGTATTGATAATCCGCTAAGATTAATACAAGTTGTGGAATCGATTGTGGATCCACGTAATCTCCCATATTATCATATACTTTTCTAAACATTGCAGCAGGTTCTGTATCGATGTTATCTGCTACCCATTGTCTCATTGCTTTAAAGTTTTTATCTTTAAGAGCACTCATTAAATTATCAATTGAGATATCTGATAATTGTACTAATATACCACTATCTATAGTTCCAGATGTGCTATATCTTTGTAATTCGTTAATAACTCTACGCCAATCTGGCATATGCTTCATTATTAATTCAGCTAAAACTTGTTTTTCGAAGGAAACTCCTTCTTCGTTAAGTATAAATTCGATACGTTGCATCATCACCGCTAACAACGGTGGCATGTCTTTCTTCGCAAGATTGAATTCTATTACACTACATCGAGAATGTAATGGTTCAATTATACGATTTTTAAAGTTACATGTGAGTATAAACCTACAGTTAGCAGAGAATTCTTCGATGAATCCTCTTAATGCAGGTTGGGTGGACTGGGGATTTAGATAGTCTGCTTCATCTAATATTACCACCTTGTATCCACCCTGTAATGATATCGTCGAAGCAAATTGCTTTATCTTCGTACGTAAAGTATCAATTCCCGATTCTTCAGATCCATTTATAAGTAAGTAGTCTAATTTTAATTCGTTGCAAAGTGCTTTTGCGACAGTTGTTTTACCTAAACCTGGAGTTCCAGTAAGAAGCATATTGTGTAGTTCACCTCCGTTAACAATATCTTCGAATGTTGTTTTAATGTTTTTAGGTAATATAACATCTTGAATTAGTTGTGGACGATATTTCTCGCACCATAAAAATTCGTTCATAGCACTTCCCAACCGACTACCGTATCAAATATAAATGATCTCCATGCTTTTTTATCAAGAGCCCAACATGCCATCACGTCAGCATCTGAAGATACATTTGAAATTGTGGGTTTGACGCCATTTGCTTCCAGTACAACTGGATTTAGAGTACATGGCATTACTCTTATACCACCATCATTAATTTTTTCGAATGTGACAGTGACTGTGCCTCTTAGTAAGGCTTCAATAAGTTTTGATTTTTCATTACGATCCATTTGGACCTCCATAATATAATTAAAAGAATGTTGGGGGAGCCACCCCCAAAATAGGCTATCAAGTCATTAAGCTTCTTCTGCTTCAACCACTTCAGGAACTTCTTCAGCTTCTGGTACTGCACCTTCTGGAGCTTCTTCACCTTCTTTAGGTTGATTAGCTTCTAAAAATGCTACGATCCTATTTCTAAGACCACCAACTGCTTCCAGTTCTTGACCTTCAAAGGCACCTCTTTTAGAACACAAATCTACGATTTGCGCCATAGTAGCGATGTCTTGAAGCGAGAGTTGTACAGGCTCTGCTGCTTGATTTTCTACTTGATCAGTCATAATTTTCTCCTATCGATAGTAGACTAAATAAGGAAGACCGATAATTCGCATCTTCCACCTTATCCTCATAATTTATGAGGAGACAAATATATTTATACAACATATTTGCTTGATTTCTCCAAAGCAATAAAATAGTTGACGTCATAGTCAGTATTTTGCCAATGTGAAATCATTTTACTAGAAAATGAAACTGAATAGTCACCTTCTAGTAATTTTAAATTTGCCATATTGACGACAAATTCAAATTCATTTGTACACGCATTACCTTCATCTAAAGCACATCCATACGTATTTGACGTATTGTCTTTAGAATCGAATAGAGATGCAGTAATTGTACCATTGTCACCAATAATAGCAAGTTCAGTATGTCCTAAAACTGCTGATGCTTTCCTTAATTGGTTTAATGTTTCTAATGACAGATCAATCTGAAATTCAGGATCTGGCATAGTGATTTCTTTTTCAGGAGATGTTAGTATCTCTGGTTCTGAAAAATAGTAATTAATATTACTTGTTGCGTTATCAATGGAAACACTATTATCTTTAAAATCTAACGATGCATCGTCTATAAGACCATACACAGATAAGAATTCATTAAGATCATATATGCCAAATTCTTGTGGAAAATCCTCAACAATATTTGCACTTGCAAGAATGTTTTTAGCATCTGCAATTGTGGCAAGTCTTTGTCCTGGTTTTACTACAATATTGGGATTGATAGTCGCAAAGTTTTTTAATACCTTTATGGTATCATTAGAAATATTCATAATTTATCCTATTTTAGTTATGTTCAATATCGTGAACGTTCAATGCGATGATTGCATAGTGTAAGACTTTTAATAAGTCATTACGATTGTAACCATCTTTTTTTCCATATCGTTGTGCGTACTTCAATATGTTTCCAATACAAAATCCTTCACCATGACCTGAGTCAAGTATAAATTCTGTGGCTTGAAACTTGTTTTTCGAATAGTGCTGTGCATAAGTACCATCGATATATTTAGCGAGCTCTTTGCAAAGCTCACCTTCGTTAAATTTATATTGTATGTTTTTAGACATATGAATCTCCATCTTCGTTTACAGTTCCATCATCTTCAGGAGTATCGAATGAAACTCCTGCATCAACTTTACTGTAAAGATCTAAGAAAGCTTCTTTAGTGTCATCGTCAAATCTTGCGATACATAAATCAATTGCTTTCATTCTATCGTTAAAGATCGAGTATGTTTGAACAATGTGACAAAGTCTTCTTGTTGAAATAACTTCATCTACACCATCATCATAGAATGTTTTTCTGATAATATCTGCCCAATTCACTAAATGTTGAGTGAATTCAGTAGTATCTTCAGTCATTTCAACTCCAAATTTGTTGAAGTGATTAGTCACAATCTTTTTCTCAATTGCGATTGAAGGAAATTGTTGATCAACTGAGATCGTAAATCTTTCTAAGAAAGCTTCATCGATGATAGTTGCTGCAGTAAATCTTCCATCTTCGGAACCTTTACCTTTTGTGTTTGCTGTGGCAATCACGTTAAAACCTGCTTTAGGTTTAACAATCTCACCAGTTTTCTTAACAAGAACAGGTTTTCCTTCAAGTATACCTTGTAAACACATAATTTTATTAGTCGCTCTATCGATTTCGTCAAGAAGTAAGATAGCTCCATTTTCCATTGCTTTTAGCACTGGACCTTTTGAGAAAACTGTTTCTCCATTAACCAATCTGAAACCACCGATTAAATCATCTTCATCAGTTTCAGGATTAATTTGAACTCTTATGAACTCTCTTTTGAGTTTAGCACAAGCTTGTTCAATCATAAATGTTTTACCATTTCCTGATAAACCACTTATGTAAGTTGGATAAAACATATTAGATTGAAGAATTTTCTTAATATCTGAGAAAGCTCCCCAAGCTACGAATGAAGGATCAATATCTGCATAGTTTTTCTCTTCATTAACGATTGATTGCATACCTACAACACTATTTGGAAGATCCACTGTTGTTGTTTCTGGTTCGAGTGCAACCACAATTCCTGCTAGATCAAACGTTCCACGTCTAATTCTATATTCAGCAGAAATTAAATCTTTCCAATCACCATAACGATAACCTAAAGATTTTGCTGTTTCTATAATAGTAGCAGTTCTAAATTCCTTTTGATTAGGAAATCTAGTTGCTAATTCTTTTGCGATATTTTGAGTTGATGGCTTCAACGTTTCAATTATATTCATAATGTAGTCACTCCTTACAGTGTTTTATTTTTTATATAGGGTATATTATACCACACCCACCGGGAAAGTACATGCTTTTTTGTGATTATTTTCACTTTTTTAAGCAACTGCCTTTCCAAATCTTGTTAATAATACTTTATTTGTTTTCTTTGATTTTGACATTTTTTTGAATGCATTACCAATTACACCTTTAGATGCATCATCTTGTAGATCATCTAAAAGATTATCAGCATCCGTATTTAATGTTTTACCATTTTTAATTACATAAAACTCATCATAACCTAATGCATTTTCTTTTACAACACATTTGTTTTTACGATATTCTGATTGATTTTCTTTTTTAACTTTATCCCACTCTTCAGAATAGAAATCAATAAAATCGTTATCATTCTTTTGTTGATCAGACATCGCTGAATAAATTCTATTATGAAAATGACGATTATCATCTGCCATAAAGAAACCTAAGTTAGTTGTATTATACCTTTTCTTAATATTTTCTAATAAGTTTTTAGTTGCTCTTTTTCCACGATCTTCTAATGATACAAGTTTTCCATCTAAAACAATATTCATTTGTCCACTATATGTGCCTTTAATGTCTGCTTTTTTGTCTTGTAGTTTTCTATCATGATAAACGTGCATCGTATTTGTATCACCATCAGATAAACATACAAAGTTCATTTTCTCAATATTATGTTTAGCTTTAAACTTTTTAATTAATGTGTGTGATACGACTAAAGCTTGATTAAGAGGAGTAGATCCATATTGTTCGTTTTTAGAAGCAATTATCTCAGAGTCATAGTAATATGTTGAATTCATTTTGATATACAAATTATGCATTGCTACTTTGAATTCTGCTTTTTTAAGATCAGATGACACGAGAAGAGGCATTGAAAGATTGTCCATACTTAAAGATGCATCTTTGAATAGTTTTAGATTTGGATTTGATATCATTCTATCATTTTCTTTATCGTAAGTATCTTGAAATGCTGTATTTCCAGTAGTAAATGCATATACTTCAAAAGGTATATTAATTGCTTTACAAAACTGAACTAAGTGCATTAATTGATCAAGCACTCCTGGCATTGAATAACTCATTGATCCACTATAATCGATCAACATTATCATTCCATGATTTTTAGAATCAGCAAGAGAAGTTACTCGTGCAAAAATATCTTCATTATACTTATATGAATGTACTTTATTGACATCTAAAGAACCACTTTTTGCAGTAGTTGCTCTTTGCCATTGATGTGCAGCTTTTCTCATTTCAAATTCTTTTACTGCATAATTGACATTTTTTCTACTTGTTTTTAAGTATTGATCAAAATCGTCTTTAGTATTTTCAAATTGTACTACTTCATCTTTCCATTTTGCTTGTTGTTCTAATCTTTCTTTAGCTAATCTTTTATGATCAATAACACATAAATCTATTATATCTTTAGTTGTTCCATTACAATGTAAAGTTTGTGTACCATCTGAAGAAGTTTGTACTAAACCACATTCTTTATCTCTAAAGATTTCGTCTGTAATAGATACATCTTCTTCACTTTGAATTTCTTCAGGATTTGCAGAAACTTCAGATTTTGATGAAGTATCTTCTTCACCTTTTTCTTCACTATCATCGTCTCCATTTGACTCTTGTTTAGCATCATCTTCACCTTCTTCTGCACCACCTTGAGATTGCTCTTCAGATTCAGTCTCTTCAGACTCTTGAGCTTCCATATCATCATGACCTTGAGGTGGTTGTTGCTCGTCTTCTTGCTCATCAGAGAAAGGAGGCATATCCTCAGGAAGTTCTGGCATTTTTGGTGGTTCTAATAGTTCTGATTGATTTTCTTTCGTGTAAGCAAGTATTTCTTTACAAAGTTCAACAACTTCTGCGAATGTTTCGTTTGTCATTGCTCTGTCAAAGAAAGCTTTTTCTTCACTATTAAAAGGAACATCAATTCCAGATCCTAATTTTGCTTTAAGATTGATTTTATCGATAAGTTTGATATTATCAAAATCTAAATCTTCAAGATCTCCAAAAAATTCATCATCAGCAAGCTTCTTATATCCTCTTAAGAAAGGACCAACAAGTCCAGGATATTCGTTTCTAACTTTTCTTTCGATACGAGCATCTTCGACTACATTGATATAAGATCTTGGAGCACCTTTTAATTTTTCAGGAGAATCGTGCCAACCTTCGAATGGAGTATATAATGCATGTCCAACTTCATGTCCACATAGTAGATCATAAACATCTTTACCATTATCTGCCCACATAGGTAGACCTAATGTTCTATTTTTAATATCAAACCACGCAGTGTTATAATTACCATGTTGTATAGTAATATTCTCTTTTGCGAGTAGTTTAACTAATGTTTTATTTTGTTCCAAAATCACTCCTTACTTTGATTTGTTTATAGGGTATATTATACCATATGGGCCGGGAAAGTACATAGGGCCCCCTAAAAATAATTGCAATTAAGCAGCCTTTTGTCTAGCTGCTTTAATTTCTGTTCTTAATTCTGCTGCGAATGACCAACCGTTATAGTCACCACCACATTCGATACCAAAATCTTGATGATTAATTACTAATTTGTAATACCTTGAACCATTCATAAGTTCATAAGATTTTCCATCTTCAACTTTTCTGGTAAACCAATACTTTTGATAAGCTCCTTGAACTGGTGCTAATCTCCAACCTAAACCTTCTACAAAGCTTTTGATCTTATCTTCAGAATAACCAACTCCTTCATTAACTGCTTCTTGTGGCATTTTTAGTATTTCATTATATTTCATATTCACTCCTTACGTGTTTTATTGTTTAATATAAGGATATTATACACTGTGGGCCGGGAATGTACATGTTTTTAGCGAAAATAAACGAATTAATGTGACATAGTGTGTCACAGCTGGAGCTACTGGTCAGATTCGAACTGACGACCTGCTGATTACAAATCAGCTGCTCTGCCAACTGAGCTACAGTAGCTAAAATAAGCTGTTTTTGGAAGAATGAAGCCCTGCTTGGATTCTTCCGTGAGCGGGTGTGCGTTTAAAATTTACTTCGAAGGCAGTTATACGCAATGGTGCACACCAGCGCTGTTTTTACTATTTAATCTTTGAGAAGTTCCTATCTTTATAGAATTCTATCTTATTTCTGAACTTATTCTCTAAAATGTCACCTTTATGCGATATAATGAACACATTTGTGCCTTCCTCGAGCGTATTTAGTATCTTGGTGAGATTATCGATGCCATCTACGTCTAAACTTGAGTCAAAAGTCTCATCTAGGATCAGTAAATTGCTACTTGCACTGTTTTTCATTTTAGCGATCTGGCGCCATGTAAAGAGCAAAGCTAAGTCTATACGTTGCTTCTCCCCTTCTGAAAATGATGCATAATTAAATGTATCGCGATGGCGAGATCTAATAGTTTCATTAAAAGATTCATCTAAATGAAATGCTACAAAGAAATCTAATACTTGTAAATAGTTATTAATTAATCTATTCATAACAGGTAAATATTGTTTAATTACCTTTGTTTTAATTCCAGTATCTTTAAGCATTTCACCAATAACTTCGTTATATGTTCTTTCTTCAACGTATTCTAATTTACGTTCTGTAGATTTATCTTTATCTTTTCTTAGTTTTTCTAAATCTTTCTTAGCTGCTTTAACATCACCACTTTGGGAAGATAGTGTATTAATCTCTGATTGTATCTTATCTATTTCTTTTTGTAATAAAGCAACAGCATCATTATTCGAATTAATTTTAGTTTGTCTTTCTTGTAATTTAGCCATTTGATCTTTCGTTACTTGTAGGTCGTGCTCAGATGCTTGTAGCTCTTTCTTTAAAATGTCCATGCCTTTTTGCATTCCAGAAGCTTTTTCGCTTAATTCTGACAGTTTCTGATCTTTCTTAGCTTGATCTATCACTTGATCACATGTAGGACAATTATCATTTTCTTCATAAAACCTTGCTTCTTGTACTAATTCTTTAATTTGACTTTGTGTTTGGTAATCTTTAGCATTAAGTTGACTAATAGCCTCTGAATGTTTATTGTTTGCAGCTTGAGCTGCTTTCATTTCAGTTGTTAATTTTTTACCTAACTCTCTAGATTCTTCAAAGAATGCTGCAATATCGTTTTTATGTGTTATTATAGATTCGTGCTTCTGATCGATCATATCTTTATTGATACCTTGCAAATCTTTAATATATTTAGTTTGAGCTGTTTGTTTTGTTTTGAGTAATTCTAAATGATGAGTAATATCAACTATTTCTTCTTTGATTTTAGTATTTCTTTCTCTTAATAAACCATTCATTTTAGAGAATATATTAATGTCTAATAAATCTTCAATTACTTCTCTTCGAGTCCATGCAGGTAATTGCATAAACGGAATAAAGCTTGAAGATCCTAAAACCACCACTTGGTGAAAACTCTTGTGATTTAGTTTAAGGATATTTTGCTCAAGGAATTTTTGATGATCTCTCGCGTTTGATGCTTGATTAATTTGATGTCCATTTTGATATATTTCAAACTTATTTGGCTTTATTGATCTATGAACTCTAAATTCTTGGCCACCCACATTAAATTCTACTTCTACAACCGTACCTTTCTTATTAATACTATTGATCATTTGGTCCTTTTTAATATCTCTATGAGGTTTGCCAAATAGTCCAAAAGAAATGGCATCTAATAAGGTAGATTTACCTGCGCCATTTGCACCTACTATGAGTGTTGTTGGTGATCTATTTAATTGTATTTTTGTAAAGTCGTTTCCAGTGGATAGAAAATTCTTCCACTTACATGATTTAAAGTCTATCATAATATATCTTGATTTTGAGCTTCAGTATATAGCTCTCTTAATTTTATTTTTATATGGTCTTTATCTAAGTCAGTATCAACTGCTTCTACGTAAGAGTCTAACAATTCTGTTGTATCTTCCATAGAATTCACCGATTCATCGTCTACGTTATCTCCTAAAAACTCTTCGAAGTTTTCTGCGATCTTTAATTCGTATGTTTGTATATTTTGTAGTTTATCTATAAACCTATCAAACATATACAAATCGTTTTTATTTACTACAATGAATTTTACAAACTTATGTTCAAATTGTTTAATATCAACTTTATTATAGTCTATCTTTTCATCATCATATACAAACTTTTTAAAGATCGTAATTGGATTTCTTACTGGCGTAAGTTCTCTTGTTTCAGTATCTAATACATGAAAGTATTTTGGATCATCAACATCTGCCCACGTAAATTCCATTTGAGATCCTAAATAATGTATTGGACCTCTATTTGATTTAGTATGGAAATGTCCTGATAATACCATTTCGAATCGATTGAAGATATCAGAATCCATTCCATGAGGATTTGGCATTCCAGGCATCATATCGAATCCTTTTAATTCTAAATGCGCACCAACGATGTTGGCTTTACACTGAGAAAGAAATTGAGTATATTCGTTATAGTTTGAATTGTTTATCCAAGGTACAACTGCAACTTTACAACCATCATAGTCTAAAACTTTAGGTTTCATTATAATATTAACATTTGATGTAAAATATCCTAAAAGTTCTTTTAAACTACATAGTTCATTTGTATTTTTAAAGTAAACATCATGATTACCAGGAATAATATCCATAGTCATATTGAGATCTCTTAGTGGTTCTAAGAAGTGTTTACGATTAGCTTGTAATGCTTTAAAATTTACAAACTTACGATGTTCATAGTAATCTCCTAAGTGTAATACTTGTGTAATACTATTTTCTTTACAATATGGAAAGAATATTTCTTTGTAAAATCGTTCTTGATAATTTAAAAAAATGTCAGAGGAATTCCTAACACCACAATGAGTGTCATTTAATATTGCTACTTTCATTGCTGTTTAGCCCGTAGATAGTGTATTCGTTCTAATTGTCTTTGAATACTATTAATCTTTTTCATAGCATTCATAATAATCTTACGATGCGGGATTCTTTTTAATTCTTTCTGATGTCTTCGTTTAGATAGTTTATTCCATCTCTTTTTTTGGGAGCTCGATAATTTCTTCATAACATAAATAATTCTAGTTTCTCTAGTTTCTTTTTTTCTTCCTTTGCAAATTCCTTAATAGCTTTATCAGTATCTCTTACTTTTGACATTCTTTGTCTAAGAGTATCTACATATGCCATAGTTTGTTGTGCACCTTCATCATCCATACCCATTTGAGTAAAGTCTTCAATACCCATCTTTTCGATGAATCTAAACTTAATATCTTGTTGCTTTTTCTCTTTTGCTATTCTTCGAATAAAAGCGAAATAACATATTTGAGTAAAGTATGAAAAGGCATTTGGTTTACCTGTTCTTGTAGCAGTTTCAATATTGTAATTATTGATTGCTCTTAAACAGTTTTCTACTGCGTCCATAACCATCTCTTCTCGATACGTATATCGAACAAAATTTGGTCTATGCGATAGTCCTTCTGCGATTTTTAGAAAGCATTGTGCTACATAATCAGTAACTATAGGAACGTTTTTTCCTTTCTTTTTTGCCTCATTAGCGCTCGTAACATAATCGACTACTGCCAATGAGAATTCTTTGTTATTGATATAATGTGCTTTCTTTTTAGGATCAGCCATAATATAATCTCCATTTTTAGCTTATTAGGGTATATTATACCACACTTTTAAGCTATTGTACATAGTTAAATTAAATGAAAAAAAAGTAAAAAAAGCATGTACTTTTGTCTAAAAATATGGTATAATAATAGAGGCCTTCGAGCAGAGGAGGATACTATTATTAATGCAATATTCGATCTTTCTTTTCAGTTTCCCGGACGATATCATCTAATTCGTCTAGCATTTCAGATGTTTCAAGATCTTCAACCATATCGCCTGGATCGGCCCTAAGAGTCGGAACTTGAACATCTGTCGATACTTTAATGTAAGTATCTTTAAAGTTATCATCTACAATACATGAATGTAATACTTGATTTTGATGTAACGCAAACATTTTTTGATTCGAAAATACAAACCAAGGAGCTAATTGATATCCACCAAACATATTTTGCAATATTTTCATAGGTCTTTCAATAGCAACAAATTTATCATCTTTATTATGTACCAATGCTACGATCTCTTCACCATTTATCAATTTAAAATGTCTAATATTTAATTCTTCTGAATTCATATTTTTATCTCGTGTATTGTGTATGTAAACTTCTCTTTACTATATATCGATATTCTTTCTCCTGCATGATTCAACGTATAGTTCTTATTCGTCTTCCAATGCAAATCATCTGCAATATCGTATACAGTAGTATTTATATCATCCCCACTCTTACGTAGACCTCTACCTATACTTTGTAGTACTCTTATTTGTGATTTAGATGGAGATGCAAATATGATATTATGTAACTTTTTAATATTAATTCCAGTAGAGAATACACCAATAGAAGCTACAATAATAGCATTTTCTTCTTTTTCAGTGATAGCTCTAATATTCTCGCGCGTGTCGACGTCTGTTTCACCACTTACGTAAAATAACTTCCTATCCCCTTGGATCTTTTTCGTTAGTATATCGTGCAATGGTTTACCATGTTTTTCTACGAATTGAAATAATACTAAAGTATTTCCTTTCAGATCTACAGCAAGATTAGAAATGAATTTATTACGTGGTTCATATCTTACAATAAAATCCAATTCATCTGCATATTTCATTTTCGATACAGTCTGACAATACTCATCTTTATACTTAAGCAATAATATTTCTATTTCAAGTTTAGCTAAATCGTCTGCATCCATTAATGCTTTTGTAGTAGTGACTCGATGAACAGGACCAAATAAACCTTCTAATACTAACTGATGTGTTTGAGTTCCATCTAATGTTCCAGTAGTTCCTATCCTAAATTTAGCGTTAATACATTTTTCCATAATC
>Ga0315315_10003148_pt1 | contig 15122 bp, 12 predicted proteins | sample M140m3416metaG_FD_203699 | JGI IMG/M metagenome (GOLD analysis project Ga0315315, IMG submission 203699) | Ammonia-oxidizing marine archaeal communities from Monterey Bay, California, United States - M1 40m 3416 | ecosystem: Environmental > Aquatic > Marine > Intertidal zone | place: USA...
AATATTATAAAAAGGACTTTTATTATTTTTTAAGAAAGTAAAATCTTTTTTTCCTTTAATATAATTTAGTAATTTCTTTTGATTATAAACCCAGTGTAAAGGTCTAGCCGCAGCATCAGCAACAGTTGCACCTAATAAAACATGTAGATTATTTTTCACTAGTAATTATTAGTGAGATAGGAATTTTTCGGCTTCAAGTGCAGCCATACAACCCATTCCGGCAGCTGTTACAGCTTGTCTAAAAGTTTTATCCTTAACATCACCTGCCGCATAAACACCAGGTACATTTGTTTCTGTAGAGTCAGGCTTTGTAATTAAATAGCCCTCTTGATCCATTTTTAATTGATCTTTAAATAACTGTGTTGCTGGATCATGGCCTATTGCAATGAATAATCCATCTAATTTAATTTCATCCGTTTTATTTGTTTTTAAATTTTTAACTTTAATACCTCTGACATTTTTTGGTTTATCCTCACCAACCACATCCTCAACAACTGAGTCCCAAATTATCTCTATTTTTTTATTTTCCATTAATTTCTTTTGAAGCATTTTTTCAGCTCTTAAACTATCTCTTCTGTGAATTAATTTAACCTTTGAAGCAAATTTAGTTAGAAACATTGCTTCTTCTACAGCAGCATTTCCACCACCAACAACTGCAACTTCTTTGTCTTTAAAAAAGAAACCATCACATGTTGCACAAGCAGAAACACCAAAACCTCTAAATTCTTGTTCAGATTTTATATTAAGCCATCTAGCTTGAGCACCAGTAGAAATTATAATGCTATCAGCAGTATATTTTTGACCACTATCTCCAACAGCTTCAAATGGGGTAGATTTTAAATTTACTGATCCAATATGATCTTCTATCATCTCAGTTCCTACTGCTTTAGCCTGATCTTTCATTTGATCCATTAACCAAGGTCCTTGAATGACATCAGAAAAACCTGGGTAATTTTCAACGTCAGTAGTTGTTGTTAATTGTCCACCTGGCTGAGCCCCATAAACTAATATTGGTTTAAGCATTGCTCTTGCTGCGTAAACAGCTGCAGTGTATCCGGCAGGACCGGATCCAATTATTAACACTTTTGTGTGTTTAGTTGGATTTTGACTCATATGAAAGCTATATAGTGATTAATGACTAAATTAAAAGGTATATTATTGACTGAGGGAATGCATGGTATGATAAGTCAGGTAGAGGGTCTTGCCAAAGCTTTAGACTTAGAATTTATACACGAAAAAATTGAACTTAGTAGTTTTTGGAAGTTAATACCCCCCAGTCTAACTCCCGTAAAAAATTTCGTTTTCAAAAATAACATTGATAAAGATTTTAATATTGTCATATCTTGTGGAAGAAAAAGTGTAATTCCTTCAATATATTTAAAACGAAAATATAAAAATAAAATTATGAATATTCATATTCAGGACCCAAAAGTTGCATTAGATAATTTTGATTTTATAGTGGCGCCAGAACACGATGGTCTCGAAGGAAAAAATGTTTTAAGATCTAAGGGGGCCATTCATTATTTAAGAGACAGTGAATTAGAGCAGCACAAAAGTTACTTAAAATCTAGAGTAAAGAAAGAAAGGTTAGTTGCCTTAGTGGTTGGAGGTCCTAATAAATACTATAATTATAATGATGAATTTATTGAAGACATTTATTTTAAAATTAAAAATAATTTTATTAATAATGGCTATCAATTGATTTTTATCCCTTCAATGAGAACCCCACAAAATGTGATTGATAAAGCAAATAATTTTTTTGATAAAAATCAAATTATTCTTACTGATGTTAATAAAAAAGCTTATCTTTCATCATTAAAACTAGCAGATCATATTGTTGTTACATGCGATTCAACATCTATGATCTCTGAAGCTGCAATGACAGGAAAGCCAATATATGTAGCTCAAATGCCCGCAATCAAGAAAAATTATAGATTTAAAAAATTTTTTGAACTATTTAAATCATTAAATATTATACGAGATTTAGAAAAATCTGTAGATGAGTGGAGTTATAAAAAACTTAATGAAACTGATAAAATATCAAGATATATAAAAGATCAATTAAAAAATTATGACTTTTCTTAACTCTATATTAAAGCAATCAAAAAAACATGAATTTCCATTTTACCATTGGGAATATAATAATGCTTTAAGTGAAGGTGCAATAGAAGAAATTATTCAAGCAGACATTCCAGATGTTATTAAGCATAATTTAGATTATGATGGGACAAGAGCTATCGACGGAGGGGCTGCAGAATTTAGAAAAGGAATAGCTTCAGGTGGTAAAGCAATTAAATTTAGATGTTTCATAACAAAAGAAAATGCAAATCAATTTCCTAATTTAAAGAAATTTATAAATGAACTCCAGTCTAAAGAAGTTCATGAATCAATATCTAAAATGATTAAGAAAGATCTAAGTAATTCATATGTAAGAGTTGAGATTATATGTGATAGAGAGGGTTTTTGGTTAAAACCGCACTGTGATATTAAAGAAAAATTAATGTCAGGATTAATTTTTGTTAATAAAACAAATGAGTCAGAAGATCTTGGAACAGATTTTTATAATGAAAAATTAGAAAAAGTAAAAACTGTTCCTTATAAGAATAATTATGGATATTTATTTACTAGTGGCCCTAATACTTGGCACGGCATGGAAAAGAAAAAAATAATTAAAGAAAGAAGATGTATTCAAGTTAATTATGTAACTTTTCCAACTGATTGGAAGGTAGAATAATTCTATCTTTATAAGAAGTTTGAATATAAACCCATCAGAATGAGCGCTCCAAACATAAAACAAACACCAATAACTGCTTTTAATTGGTCATGATTGGCTTCATCATTAATTTTCCAGAAATTGTAATTATATTTTTTAAAATTTTTATATTCTTCAACTTTATTATCTTTGGGAAAACTAATTACTTCTGCATTAAATAAATTTTCATTTTTATTTAAACTTGTTTTAGTAAGTTTTGTAACTTCTGAACTCATAAATTTTTTAATTTTGTATGGCTATTACTAAATTATAACAATGAAGTTACTAATCATTTTGGGCAAAAGAAATTAAAATTTTCAATAATTTTCAACTAACAATTGTGTAATTATTATCAACCTTTAATTGAAATTGTTAATTAATCTCTTGAAGTGAAGTTACTTCTATTTTTTTTGTTTTAAGTGATTTAATACCTTCTATACAAGCAAGTGCAGTAGACATATTTGTGCAGTAGGGAACTTTATTTTTTAATGTTGCTCGTCTGAGAGCAATCGCGTCATTTAGCCTGTGTTCACTATTTCCGCCTCCAGTATTTATTACAAGTGCAATTTTTTTAGAGTCCAGAACATCAACTATGTGAGGTGATCCGCCACTGACTTTATTAATTGTTTTGCATTTAATTTTATGTTTTTTAATATATTCAGCTGTCCCTTTCGTTGCACAAAGAGTAAAATTTAATTTTATCAATTCTTTTGCAAGGTCAATTCCTTCATCTTTATGTGAGTCTTTCAAAGATATAAATGCAAGGCCTTGTTTAGGCAATGAATTAGCAGAAGCGATTTGACTCTTTGCAAAAGCCATACCAAAATTTTTATCAAGTCCCATTACTTCACCTGTTGACTTCATTTCTGGTCCCAAAAGTAGGTCACTGTTTGGAAATTTATTAAACGGAAAAACTGCCTCTTTAACGGCATACATACCTTTTGATTTATCTTTTAGATTAAATTTAGATAATTTTTCACCAGCCATAATACGTGATGCAATTTTAGCAAGAGGAAGGCCTTTTGCTTTTGATACAAATGGCACCGTTCTACTTGCCCTAGGATTTACTTCGATTACATAAATCTCATCTTTTTTGATTGCAAATTGAATATTCATAAAACCTTTTACTTTTAAAGCCAAAGCTAATTTCTTAGTTTGATTTTCTATTTCTTTAATTAAGTATGGTTTAATTGATATTGGAGGCAAACTACATGCGGAGTCCCCAGAGTGAATTCCTGCCTCTTCGATATGCTGCATGATACCTGCTACATGAACTTGTTTTCCATCAGATATTGCATCAACATCAACTTCCATTGCATGGTCAATAAATTTATCAATAAGAATTGGATTTTCTTCTGCAGCTCTAAATGCTTCTTCAACAAAGTTTTTAAGTTGGCTTTTTTCATGAACAATTTCCATCGCTCTTCCACCTAAAACATAAGAAGGTCTAACCATTAATGGCAAGCCTATTTTTTTTGCAATCTGAATTGCCTGCTTAAAAGTTTTAGCAATTCCGCTTTCTGCTTGTTTAAGTTTAAGCTTATTCAATAGATTTCTAAATCTGTCTCTGTCCTCTGCTAAATCGATAGATGTATATTGCGTTCCTAAAATTGGAAGTTTGTTATCATATAAAAATTTGGCAAGTTTAATTGGAGTTTGACCACCAAACTGCGCGATAACACCAACTAAGCTTCCTTTTTCTTTTTCTTTTTTAATTATATTAAAGACATATTCCTCTTTTAATGGTTCAAAATATAATCGATCACTGGTGTCATAATCTGTTGATACAGTTTCAGGGTTACAATTAATCATGATTGTTTCAAAACCTGCATCTTTTAATGAAAAACTGGCCTGACAACAGCAATAATCAAACTCAATTCCTTGACCTATTCTGTTTGGTCCACCACCAAGTATAATGATTTTTTTTCTCGTAGATGGATCTGCTTCACACTCAGAATTAATCGAAAAATTACGTTGATATGTTGAATACATATAAGGAGTAAATGATTTAAATTCAGCCGCACAAGTGTCCACTTTTTTAAATACTGGTAATATTTTAAGTGCATTTCTTTTTCGCCTGACTGCATCTTCAGAGGTATTAACTAACTCAGATAGTTTTTTGTCAGAAAAACCAATGGATTTTATTCGATTAAATTCATTAAAATCTTTAGGCAATCCCTTATTTTTAATCTTAGTTTCATTGTCTACAATTTCTTTTATTTGTTCTAAAAACCAGGGATCAATTTTAGATAAAGTAAAAATTCTTTTTAAATTAATTTTCTTTCTCATAGCCTCCGCAACAAGTAAAATCTTATTTGGAATATTTTCTTTTAATTTTTTCTCAATTTGTTTTTTATTTAGGTCAAAAATTCTATCTAAACCTGAAAATCCAGTTTCAAGTGAAACCAATGCTTTTTGAAGTGACTCTTTAAAGTTTCTTCCTATTGCCATTGCTTCACCGACAGATTTCATAGAGGTTCCCAGAGTTGCTGGAGAAGTTGAAAATTTTTCAAACGTAAATCTTGGAATTTTTGTTACCACATAATCAATACTAGGCTCAAATGATGCAGGAGTTACTTTTGTTATCTCATTCTTTAATTCATCTAATGTGTAGCCAACGGCTAGTTTTGCAGCAACTTTTGCAATAGGAAAACCAGTTGCTTTTGATGCAAGTGCAGATGAACGAGATACTCTTGGGTTCATTTCAATTACGACCATTCTTCCATTTTTTGGATTGATTGCGAACTGAACATTTGATCCACCCGTTTCAACTCCAATTTTTCTAAGACATGCAATTGAAGCATTTCTCATTACTTGATATTCTTTATCAGTCAATGTTAGAGCAGGGGCAACAGTAACGGAGTCTCCAGTATGAATTCCCATTGGATCAACATTTTCTATAGAACAGATAATGATACAGTTATCTTTCTTATCTCTAACAACTTCCATTTCAAATTCTTTCCATCCCTCTAAGCACTCTTCAACTAATACTTGGTTTACAGGTGACTCGTGTAAGCCACTTTTGATTATTTTTAGATAATCTTTTTTATTTTTAGCAATTCCACCTCCAAGGCCCCCAAGAGTAAACGCAGGTCTTATGATTGCTGGTAATCCAATTTTTTTTAAAACTTTTGAAGCTTTGTTAAAGTTATTGACGATTTCAGATTTAGGTAAGTCTAAACCAATATCCATCATATTTTTTCTAAACTTTTTTCTATCCTCTGCATTTGATATAGCTTTAGAATTTGCACCAATTAACTCTATTTTATATTTTTTAAGGACTCCTTTTTTTTCTGCCTCCATTGCAAGGTTAAGTGCAGTTTGTCCTCCCATTGTTGGAAGAATTGCATCAGGTTTTTCTTTTTTAAGAATTTTTTCTAAAACTTCTAATGTAATTGGTTCGATATAAGTTTTATCAGCAACATCAGGATCAGTCATAATTGTTGCAGGGTTTGAATTAATCAAAATAACCTCATAGCCTTCATCTCTTAATGCTTTGCAAGCTTGAGTACCCGAATAATCAAACTCACATGCTTGACCAATAATAATTGGACCAGCACCTACAACTAATATTTTTTTAAGATCTTTTCTTTTTGGCATATTTTTTCATATTATTAATAAATTCTTGAAATAAATAAACGCTATCTTGTGGTCCAGGGTTTGACTCTGGGTGATACTGAACTGAAAATATAGGTTTATTTTTTAATTTTATACCTTCGATGCTGTCATCAAATAAAGATTTATGAGTAACTTCAATTTCTTTAGGTAAATTTTCTTCAACTACTACAAAACCATGATTTTGACTCGTTATTTCAACATTATTATGAATTAAATTTTTAACAGGATGATTTGCACCTCTATGACCTAATTTCATTTTTTTTGTTTTACCACCCAATGCTAGAGCAAGAATTTGATGACCTAAACAGATGCCAAATAATGGTAAGTTTTTTTTGAGTAAATTTTTTATTATGTTTATTGCATATTTCCCTGTTGCAGCAGGATCCCCTGGACCATTCGATAAAAAAACACCATTTGGTTTGAGAGATAAAATTTTATCAGCTGAAGTTTTGCAAGAAACAACTGTTACTTTACAATTAAAATCAGAAAAATATCTTAGAATATTTTTCTTTATTCCATAATCAATTGCGACCACATGAAAAGAAATTTTATTATTTTTTTTGAAACCAATTTCTTTTTTCCATGTTTTAAGACCTCTCCATATATAATTTTTTGGAGTAGTTACTTTTTCAGCTAGATCAAGGTTTTTTAATCCACTCCATTTTACTGTAGAATTGGTTAGTTTACTTATATTAAATTTACCAGTCTTAGAGAAAGCGATGGTCCCCTTAGGAGCACCTTTGTCTCTGATAAAGTTAGTTAAACTTCTTGTATCTAATCCTGTAATTCCAATAATTTTATTTTTTTTGAGCCAATTATCTAAATGAAGAAATGATCTATAATTTGAAGGAGATGTTATTTCAGAATTTAATATTACTCCTTTAGTCCATATTTTATTTGACTCATAATCTTCTTCATTAGTTCCAACGTTTCCGATGTGAGGGAAGGTAAAATTAATGATCTGTCCTGCATAGGATGGGTCCGATATGATTTCTTGGTATCCTGTTAAAGATGTATTAAAACAAACTTCACCGGTTGCCTCGCCTTGATAACCAATCCCGATACCTTTGAAAACTTTCTTATTTTCAAGAACTAGAATGCCTGTACTGGTTTGTGAATTTTTTGAGTTAGTTTTTTTTACTTTTTTTGTCAATTACAACTCATAAGTTAAAGGTTAATACAATAATTGAATTATTATCGCAACAGAGATGTATTATAAAATTGTAAAAAAACAATTTTTCTTTTGAAGATTTTTTTCTTTGCAGTAGATTAAAAAATTATGCCAATAAAAGAAACAATTGAAACTGAATATAAAAATGCTCTAAAAGCTAAAGATAAATCAAAAATATCAACTTATAGGTTAATTTTATCATCAATTAAGGATTTAGATATATCGAATAGGGCAGGTCCAAATAAAAAAGAGACAGATGATCAAGATATCAAAAAGCTTTTAAAAAAAATGGTTAAACAAAGAACCGAATCAATTGATATTTACAAAAAAAATAACAGGACAGACCTATTAGAGATTGAGCAGTATGAGCATGATATTTTAACAAAATTTTTACCAAAACAGCTTGGAGAGGAAGAAACAAAAAAAATATGTTCTGAGTTAATTTCAAAACTTGGTGCAAATTCAGTTAAAGATATGGGGAAAATAATGGGGGAATTAAAAAAAATACATCCGGATGAAATTGATTTTGCTAAGGCTGGCCCTTTAATAAAAGAATTATTAAATTCGCAATGAAATATCCCAAAGAATATCTTGATGAAATCAAAACAAGACTTAAAGTTTCTACAGTTGTATCAAAATCTGTTGCCTTAAAAAAAAGAGGTAAAGAATATGTGGGTCTTTCACCTTTTAAAAATGAAAAAACTCCCTCATTTACAGTAAATGATGAAAAAGAATTTTATCATTGTTTTGCAACTTCTGAACATGGAAATATTTTTGATTTTATAATGAAAACTCAAAATTTTAAATTTGGTGAAGCTGTAAAACACTTGGCTCAACTAGCTGGCATGCAACCCCACATGTTTTCAAAACAAGATGAAGAAAGAGAAAAAAAATGGAAGGAATATTTATCTATATATAGTCAATATGTTGAGTTTTATCACAATGAATTATTAAAAAATGCATTTAATTCTAATGCAAGAGATTATTTAAAAAATAGATTGCTTGGAAAAGAAGAGGTTAAAAAATTTAAAATTGGTTACATAGAAAAAAATCCAAGTTTTTTTAACAAATTAAAAAATGAATTTAGTGAACAAAGTTTAGTTGAAAGTGGTTTATTTTATTTAGATGAAAAAAAAAATACTTATGTTGAAAGATTTAGAGGTCGGTTAATTTTTCCTATAAATAATATTTCAGGTCAACCTATCGCACTGGGAGGTAGAATAATTGAAAAATTAGATTACTTAGCTAAATATATAAATTCACCTGAAACTCCTTTTTTCAAAAAAGGTTCAAATTTATATAATTTAGATTTAGCCAGAAAACTATCAAACAAATTAGATTATGTGTTTTTAGTAGAAGGTTATATGGATGTTGTTGGCTTAAGTAAAAATGGAATTGAAAATGCTGTTGCTAATCTTGGTACATCTTTAACTGATAAACAAATCCTAACTTTAAATCAGTTTTTTGATGATATTATTATTTGTTTTGATGGTGATGAGAGTGGTTACAAAGCTGCATTAAGAGCTGCAGAGAACGCAATAAAAGAATTGAAGCCAGAAAAACAAATTTCATTTTTATTTTTACCAGACAAAGAAGATCCCGATAGTTATGTAAATAAAAATGGTAAAAATAATTTTTTGGATATTTCTAAACAAAGTAAATTACTTATTCATCAATTCATTTTCAATCATTATAAAAAACAAACTGAAAACAACCCTTCCTCAATGGCCATTTTTGATAAGAAATTAAGATCCATAGCAAATACTATTAAGGACGATTATATTAAGAAATATGTTTTAGAGTATTTTTTAGAAAAAATTTCTGAACTAACTCCACATACTACTCAAAATAAAAAAAATTATTTTGTAAAAAAAACTAAACCTTTAGAGTCAACAAAAAAACATTTTAATGAAAGCCAATCGTTAACAGGAGTTGAGCTAAAAGAATTTTCACTACTTTATCTTATTATGAACAATTTAAATTTAATTCAGGAAAATATTCATTTTGTTGAAAATGTAAAACTATTCACGGATGTAAATAATCAAATTTTTGATCGAATTGTTTCAAATTTAAAATCAGGTCAAGAATTGACAATTGATAGATTAGGTATTGATAGTCAATTAATTGATAAGATTAATAAATTTGCTCCAATAAAACATATCCTTAAAAAAAAGTCAGGAAACGATCAAGAAATAATTGAATTATTGAAAGATATTACTCGTGATCTGAAAGATTATGACCTAGAGTTTAGAATACAAGAGTTAGAGTCGAAGTTTTCTAAGGATTTAAGTGAAACAACATTTAATGAGCTTCAAAAAGAGCTAAAAAAAAAGCAAAATATCAATTAAAAGTCTAAATTTATTAATGGATTTTTACAAATTTGACATTATATAAGACTTTCTAACTTATATTACTGTGGAAAGAATAATTACAAAATCATTTGCGAGATTAATGGGTCGGGGTACTCACCGTGGCTTCATTACTTATGAAGAATTAAATAAATCTTTAGGCAAAAGAAATCTTTCAGATGAAAATTTGGGGCAAGCCTTTATACATATTCTTGACTCAAATATTACACTAGTAGAAAAAAAATCTGATTATAAAGTTTTAAGAAAAAAGGAAAACTCTTCTAAAGAAGAGGGTAAGACAATTGAAAAAAGCGATGATCCAATAAGAATGTATCTTAGAGAGATGGGAGGTGTTGAGTTACTTTCAAGAGAAGGAGAAATTGCAATCGCAAAAAGAATAGAAGCGGGTAAAGATGTTATGCTTATTGCACTTTCACAAAGCCCCATTACTGCTCAACAATTTTTTGAATGGAATGAAAAACTCCAAAAAGATGAAATTTTAGTTAGAGAAATTATTGATATTGATACCAACTACATGGAAGATGAAAGTACTGGTCCGAGTGCAAAACAAAAAAATGCAGGTGAAACTGACAAAGATGAGGGATCATCAGAAGATAGTGATGACGATTTTAATCCAACACTTGCCGCTATGGAAAGTGAGATTAAACCTAAAGTTTTAGAGACAGTTAGTACTCTTACAAAAGAATATAATAAGCTAATTAAATATCAAAAAGAAAAATTAGAGTGTGTTTTAAAATCAGAAACGTTTTCTAATGCAAAAGAGAAGGGATATCAAAAAATTGTTGAAGATATTCTGGAAAATATTAAATCTTTGCAACTATCACCATCAGTTTTAGAAGAGCTAGTTCAGAAACATTATGTTGAAAATAAAAAAATAGTATCACTAGAAGGAAATCTTCTAAGACTTGCAATGGATCAAAAAATTTCAAGAGGTGAGTTTATAAAATTTTATATAGGGAACGAAATAAATCCTAATCTTAAAAAGTTTTTAGATACAAATGATATTTGGAAACAGTTTTTTTCTAAAAACAAAGAGGAGTTTAAGAACATTAGAGAGAGATTAGTTGAAATTAGTCATAAGCTTGGAATATCTGTTACAGATTTTAAAAAGATAGTAAGCAGAGTCCAAAAGGGAGAAAAAGAGTCTCGAATAGCAAAAAAAGAAATGGTAGAGGCGAATTTAAGACTAGTTATTTCAATTGCAAAAAAATATACAAACCGAGGTCTTCAATTTTTGGACTTAATTCAAGAAGGAAATATTGGGTTAATGAAAGCAGTCGATAAATTTGAGTATAGAAGAGGTTACAAGTTTTCAACTTATGCCACGTGGTGGATACGTCAAGCAATTACAAGATCGATAGCTGATCAAGCTAGAACAATAAGAATTCCTGTACATATGATAGAAACAATTAATAAAATTGTTAGAACCCAAAGATTAATTTTAAGTGAATTTGGTAGAGAAGCAACACCTGAGGAATTAGCTCAGAAACTTAGAATGCCATTAGATAAAGTAAGAAAAGTACTAAAAATTTCTAAAGAACCTGTTTCATTAGAGAAACCAGTGGGAGATGAAGAAGATAGTAGTTTGGGAGATTTTATAGAAGATACAAAAGCATTAGCTCCACTTGAGCAAGCAATAAAATCAAATTTAGGTGAAGCCACTACTAAAATTCTTTCAACACTAACCCCTAGAGAAGAAAGAGTTTTAAGAATGAGATTTGGTGTTGGAATGAATACTGACCATACTTTAGAGGAAGTTGGTTTACAATTTTCAGTTACTAGAGAAAGAATTAGACAGATAGAAGCAAAAGCTTTAAGAAAACTAAAACATCCAAGTAGATCAAAACAACTAAAAAGTTTTTTAGAAAGTTAATTCTACATATAGGGCCGTTAGCTCAATAGTAGAGTACTGCATTGACATTGCAGGGGTAGTTGGAGCGTAACCAACACGGCCCACCATTAAGTAGTCATCTTCATTGATAAAGAGTAAAAAATGTTATAACACTCTTAAATAATTATAGGGCCTGTAGCTCAGTTGGTTAGAGCAGTACACTCATAATGTATTGGTCCCAGGTTCGAGTCCTGGCGGGCCCACCATTAAAATGTCATTCTATGGATTTTTTCAAATTACTAATTATTTGTAAAATTTTCTAAAGATGAAAAAAGAGCATTAATATCTCCATCATTTGAATTCAGTATAGATGAAAATTCCTCTTTTTGTGTCCTTGCTAAACTAAGACCTTCAATTATTAAATCTCTTATTAAAGGATTATCAGGTTTTTTCGTGTAAATTCTCCAATCAATTTTAACCTCAGGTCTTTCTGAGGTACCTTTTAACAAACTATTAACTATTGTATAATTTTCACTTAAAATCTCTTTACTCAAAACATCAATTTCTGGATTTGTATATTCTGCTAATCTACTGGAAAAACTTTTTAAAAAATATTTTTCAAATAATTCAACATATTTTTTTTTTTGATCCTCACTCAAATTTTTTCTCATAGAACCCAATGTATAAAAACCAATACCATTAATATCTACCGTCTCTTTAGCAATTATCTTTAATTTGGAAATTTTTTCTTCTTTTGAAATTTCTTCAGATAAAATAGATGAGGCTCTATTCACTGTAGATTGAACAAAAATATCAGCCTCCATTGAAAGAAGATTATTTAAACTCAAAAGATATATTAATGTAATAAGAAATATCTTTTTTATATCCATGTTGAGTTAAAATTTTTTTTAATTATCTATTTCTTCCCAGTCACCGTCATTTTGGGTACTAATCAGCTTGTTTGTATTCAGAATTTTCTGTTGTCTATCTTGTAAATAAAGGCTTTTTACAGACGCGTAAAAGTCCATAGAATTTTTTTCTAAATTTTCAATAGAGTCATAATTCTTAGCTCTAAAGTCTACACCCCCAGTAACTTTAGAAGCATAATAATCAAAATCACTAAAGTGTTGAGTTTCATTTTTAACTGTTACGTTATACCATGCGTCACCACCCATAAAATTTCCAGCTAATGATACAGTATCTCTTGCAGTGCTAGGTCCAAGTACTGGCAATACAACGTAGCAACCAGGACCCACGCCATGTTTTGCCAAAGATTGTCCGTAATCTTCTTTTTCATATTCAGGCATACCAATGAGTTGCGCAACATCAATTAAACCAAGAACTCCAACCGTTGTGTTAATTACAAATCTTCCAGTGTTAATTCCTGCTGATTTAAAATCACCCTGAAGCACGTTATTTGGAATAGTTATTAAATTTGACAAGTTATCTAAGGTGTTACTAACACCAGTTCTAACTGGTGAAGGTAATTTTACATACCCGCTCGCAACAGGTTTAAAGATTATTTTATCCAGAGCCTGATTAAATGCAAATGTTGCTCTATTCAAACCTTCAAAACAATCTTTTATCTCTGCAGGATTATTTCTTTTTAATAGTAACTCTCCGTCAGAAGCTGCATAAACATTTACACTTACATTTAGCGTAATAGTTGTAATTAAAATAAGTACGAATTTTTTCAACATAACTGATTTTATATTATATAAAATTTGAAAGTAAATTAACTATTTATTTAAAATGAGCTTAAAAATGGGCCTTAATTTGACAAAAAATTACTCAATTAACTTTAGTTTGCCTAAAAGAAGAAAAAATTTAATTAAATTCATAATAATTCATTATACAGGAATGAAAATAGAATCAGAAGCAATTAAAAAATTATGTAATTCCAAATCAAAAGTAAGCTCTCATTACTTTATAAAAAATAACGGTAGTATAATAAATTTAGTACCTGATTTATATGAAGCTTGGCATGCAGGAAAATCAAATTGGAAAAATTTTAAATCCTTAAATAAATACTCAGTCGGAATTGAAATTAATAATCCTGGCCATTATCATGGGTACAGAAAATTTTCAAGCAAGCAAATTTCATCTCTACAAAAGTTATTAAAATATTTTATTAAAACATATAATATCAACTATAAGAATATTTTAGGACACTCAGATATAGCTCCAAGTCGTAAAAAAGATCCTGGTGAAAAATTTCCTTGGAAAACATTGGCAAAAAAAAAGCTTTCCTATTGGCATAGCTTAAATCAAAAAAAAATTATAATTTGCAGGAAAGTAAAAATATCCTCATTAGATGAGGGTATTTTTTTAAAGAATTTATACAGAATTGGATATTGTAAGATTAAAAGAGAAAATTTTATTAACAGTAAAAAGTATTTAATAAAAGCATTTCAAAGAAGATTTAGACAAGATTTAATTGATGGGAAAGCAGATAAAGAGTGCTTTTTAATAAGCAAAAGTCTTTTAAAACAATAATTTATAAAGCTTGAATTTTTTTTTTTAAATTATAAATTGAGCATGCCAGATAAACGATTTATCGCTTTAATTTTTTTAAAGAGGAAAGTCCGGACTCTACAAGGATGCAGTGCCAGATAACACCTGGCGGGGGCGACCCTAGGGATAGTGCCACAGAAAATAAACCGCCATAACATGGCAAGGGTGAAAAGGTGTGGTAAGAGCACACCGGTTCTATTGGTAACAATGAATGCTGGAAAACCCCACTGAGAGCAAGACTAAGTAGAGATGACATTGTTGAAAAACTAAAAGCCATCCTTGGCTAGTCATCAGGGTTAGTTGCTTGAGCTTAGGAGTGATCTTAAGCCTAGACAAATGATAAGTTTAAATGACAGAACCCGGCTTACAGTTTATCTGGCAAATTTTCTTTAAAACTTTCCTAGCAAATGTTCACGTTTTGATTCACTTTTTTTTAGATCAAATTACTCATTATAATACAAAATTGAGGGTATTGACTCTATTCTAAAAAACCCATAATATCCCATATATTCCCAAATAAGGGTATATAGAAATTATGGTTTATGTTTTTATCAAGTTACGAAAACAAATTGGACAAGAAAGGAAGGGTGTCAGTGCCTGCAAGTTTTAGGTCCTATTTATCCAATCTTGGATATAACGGAGTAATTTGTTACCCATCTTTTAATAATCCATCAATAGAGGCATGGCCACAAGATAGAATTGAAAAGATTTCAAACACAATTGATTCACTAAATCCTTTCGAAGAAAAAAGAGATTATTTTGCAACATCAATATTATCAGAAAGTACAAATTTACAGTTTGATAGTGAAGGAAGAATATCACTTACATCAAAATTACTTAAGCATGCAAAAATAAAAAATAGCATGT
>Ga0315315_10003149_pt1 | contig 15120 bp, 16 predicted proteins | sample M140m3416metaG_FD_203699 | JGI IMG/M metagenome (GOLD analysis project Ga0315315, IMG submission 203699) | Ammonia-oxidizing marine archaeal communities from Monterey Bay, California, United States - M1 40m 3416 | ecosystem: Environmental > Aquatic > Marine > Intertidal zone | place: USA...
TTTTACATTGGCTTCTTGTTCCTTTGACGTATTCACTCCTTTGTTGCGCTGTTCCATCCATTTTATATGCGCATCGGCAAAATATTGTTCTTCGCCAACAAAATCAGGCGGCGAATTAATCTGTTCAGATGCATCTTCATACCCTTCATAAAGGTGTATCAAATAGTCATGTGTTCCCCAAGAAGAAGGGTATTCGGCGAATCTTCTTTCGCTGTACCTGGTACATTGGTGGTATTTCCATTGTGCACAGGCGTTATTCACCTGCAGGATTTCATAACCAACGGTAGGTTGGTCTCCCTGGGTTGCTTGGCCTGCGTTCAAACGTTCATGTTGAACCTGATTACAGAGTTGTCCTAACCATGCTGGAACATATGTCGCGTCCGAAACATATTCCCATTCTCCTTTGTGTTGATTGTATTGAACATGGCCCTCGCTTCTTGTATCTGGCAAAGCCAATGGTATTTTATCAGACATCTGTTGGTCGTGCCGCGGTTGAATTTCCATAATTTTCTTTGAAAATGCATCGTTTTGTTCATCACATATAAAATTTGAACACAATGATTCTTTGATTTGACCTGCCCATTCCAAAACATCCGATGAATCTGATTCGTACGTAGTACAAGCGGAAGCATTTACTAGTTTGAGTTTTTTTAGTGTTTGTATGACGGTAGGTTTTCCATCAAGAAGGCCAGCTATGGTTCCTGATATTGCCAAGACCCCCTCAGAAAGTGTGAAAATGTCTTTCGAGGTTCCGTCGGAATCAATGGTACCGGCGGACTTGGTGATATACCCCTGGCCGTTATTTGAAGCCAATCCAGCTTCGTAGCCTTTGGCGTGCTGTCCACCCATATTAACGCCGGCCTCGGTCGCGTGAGCTGGGTCGCCGGCCCATAATGGATTAGGTATTCTTAATGCAGTGATAACTGCATCTTGATTTTCAATGTATATGAGTTGACGATTGGCAATTGCTATCTGTTTGCTGCTAATTTTATCCAAATCTCCTTCGTTGTTTACGTACATGGTTACGTTTTTACACATTCCATTTTGTGTCAAACGCGCTTGTACCAATCTGTATAATAGTTGTTTTCTATATTCCCGACAGTGCATTTTTAAAAAACGTGTTTGGCTTCTTTTGAAATGAACCAATTTGATGTCGGCACTCAGACGTTCTGCTAGAATTTCGGGGGGCGATAGGTCTTTGCCGTCATAAAAAGGGTCAAACGCTCTATTGCCTGGGCTTTGCGTTTCGCTACTACCCATCGTGAGCGGGTCATCTTTAGCGCCATCATATTGTACCTGCTGGTGGTTTGCGACGTAATCGCTCATGTCGTCGCCTTTTTCGTTGAGTGCTTGGCGATATTGGTCCTCGTGGAATAAATCAAATCCTAAATTAATGGAATTTTTATCCGTGTTACTTAGTTCTTCGATTTCCCTCTGTTCTTCAATAGCACTCTTGGCTTGTGCACAAGTCCATAACCAATTAAATATTAGTTGGGTGTCTCTGGCATCATGTTCGTCGGTGTATGCTTTAAACCCCTGACTTACTGTGTCTTCTGCTCGGGCAAATTCCCCGTTAGCATAGGCACCTAGCCCTTTGGCTATTGTATTGGCGTAATTGAATTCTCGCGTGAGTGGTGACTCTCCTCTCCAAGCAACGGTGTCGGCTGGTATTTGGCTCGCATTCACTAAAGCAAATGGATATGCAAATAAAAATATTTTTTTGAGCATGCTTTGTTATAAAATATTTATAGAATATTTATAGTGTATTTTTATTCAGTACTAAATATGCAAAAATATTACGTCAAATGTATTTTTTTATACTATTCGTGGTACTCTTTCTTGGTACTCTATTTCTGTTACGATAGGGCTTTTTGTTATAATGAAAAATTGCATGTAGCAGAGCCAGGCATGTAGAATCATTTTTAAAACTATACAAACGACCCATGCGTAATACATGGTTAAATAGAATAATAAGGCACAAAGTGATACATTTACAAATGCCCATATTGTAATAATAGTTTCGGAATGTAAATGTGCCACGAATATGGGTATAAATGCATGTTCTGCTACGAGTATAAGCACGCACGCTACATGTATAATGTCGTTGTCTATATATAGGATGGGTATCGATGTAAATGCGATGAATATGGGTATATATTTAAAAAGTGTGTGTGGTATTTTGTATGGTATGTGTGTGAGTCTGTACCATGTATCGGCATGCATGTTTGGTGACCAGCATATAGCTTGTGATTTTGGTCCGAAAGCAATACACCTAGCTACAAGCCATGCCCAAATACTTGCCGACAAAACAAATAGTATTCTCATTATGACCCTACTTATGTGATAATTATAAGACTTATGTGTTTTTTTTTGGAATCCAAATCTACAACAATTGATCCATTTTGACTATATAAGTTAAAAACATCGGTTTAAATATGTCATCTCATTGGAATGAATTTAATTTAGACAATTCTAAAAGTTCGAAACGTCAAAAAACGAGTTCTGTTACATTTTCTGAGTTGCCTTCTTCGTCTGTTATCACCGAGGAGAGTACACCTGATATTCTTCAGACATCGCCTGATAAGCCAGAGCAGAGTAAGACTTTGATGGTGGCGGAGACGTCTTTTTTTAACCAGCGCAATAAGGATTTCTGGCATCGTACGGATTTGTCTCACCTGCGTCCTTATGATTTTCCCTATGTCCGAGCTTTGATTCAACAAAAGCCTTGTGATACTCTTTCGCCCGAAGATATTAAACATAAAGAACACGTTCGTGTTTCCATTCAAGTCGTAACACGAGCTTATGAGGAGCAATATTTGCGCGAACCCGTGGGTAAAGAACGCCCATGTATTATGGGTGAACTTTGTCAAGGCATGCATCTTCCACATGTCCAAGAAAATGCATTTGTTCTTCGAGAATTCCTTCTTCCAACTGAAGAAGAAGAGTATAATCGTACTGGCAAACTCCCTACAGAAGGCCGGCTTTGTTTAATGTGTAAACGCTCAGAAATTGCCAGAGCTTTCATTAATATTCGTGCCGATGGCATGGGTGTTAAGAATAATGTTATTTTGCAAGACTACCGTAATATAGTGGGCGAAGAAGGCGAGTATTGTTTAGACGATTGTTTGTTGTCTAGCCATTCGGTATTCCAAGGTCTTTTGGACCCTGTAGTTCTTCATTTGCGCAATGCTTATCGTTTAAAGGTAGTGAAAGGTGTGCGTCATTATGACCAGTGGCGTATGAAATATCCCGGACAAGAAATGCATTTTTTAACGGAGACGCCCGAGGCGAAGGAGTGAGCCTCGGGCGTATATGTCCTTTCAAGTTTGAAGATGGTTTAACGCGCAAATTGCCAGAAGAAACGTTATTAAGTTATTTTTCTGGGTCTGATTATGAGTGGTTATTTATGGGAACGTATTGGGACCGTTTACAGACTGCCCCTGAATGGGTTAAGGAATTAAAATGGTCTCCGCCAAATTCTGAGCATCCTTGGGTTCAATCTTTAATTTCTATCGTGCATGCTCTGATAGAAATGTTGGAAAATAAGGAGCAGCCGGAAAACATATTATTTTGTTTATACATTTATTATGACGCTCATGTGCCAATCATGTGTGCCGTAGAAGACGCGAAATTAGAACATTTGCGCCAGATTTTCATGAAATATTGCCCAAGTACACCAGACGTGCTTCAAGAAGGCAATTTGCCAGATATCGTGAATTTGCAATTAAAATGTTCATTTTGGAATGAAAACAAGCCTAAAATGAAACCTATTGTACATTTGATGTGCAAAGCGTTACCACAAAGGTGTCAAATTCGAAATTTGAGGGAAATAATTTCGAATTATTGCCAAACGGATGATTTAGTGCATGATTTTATGCGTTCAGCTTTTTTATGTTCTGTTCTGGGCATGTATAAGCATTGTAAAGTTCGTTTAGGCTGGGCCGAGCGCAAGCAAATACTGCGTCGATTTGTTTTTTTGAAACCAAACCGTATGCAGATTCAAGAGTGGTTATTTACCAATTATCAACATTTGTTGTTTTACATTATCAAGGAATTTTTGACGTTTTCGATGGGAATGATTCCGGCATTGTACGATGAATTATGTCAGACTTACAAATGGTATACATTTGAATCGACAGTACATAGTGCAATGAATAATATCCGTTCATTGATTCAGGAAAATGTGAAACGTTCAAATTCAATACAGGAATGGTTGTCTCAGATAGAATCAAATTTAATGCAGGTAAATAAACAGCAATTGGGTAATTTGTTTCGGCCACAGCGTCAAACATTTACTCAGACTGTCATATCTATTTGTGATAGAATTGACGAAATTTCTCGAGAGGTAAACCCACATTTAGAATTTCCAATAAAATATCAAATTTTATTGCGAAAGATGGTACAGAGAGTTCCCCGTGGTACCATTCATATTGATTGGTTGAAATATTTCAATGTCAAACAAAATATTATTGATACATTGGTCAATATGTACCAACATAGTAAACACAATACTTACCGAACGGATTTACGAAAGTTACTTCAAAATTCCTCAAGATATGATTTTGAAGCCATTCGTGAACTTTTTGCTGCCTTTCAACAATCTCATCATGATGTGCGTACATTCGCATTGCCAAAACATTATTATGATAAACAATGTGTAGCATTAAGGAGGCGTTATGGCCTTTCGCCGGATGAGGAATTATCTGACCATGTTGGCCAGGTCTATTTGTGTTTATCTTGCAATAATTTCAAAGGGTTTATTGTCAAAAAAGATAGCAAAACCAACAATTTATTTGCGAATGGCCACCATAAAATTATTGTGGACGACGAAACATTAAAGTGTTATTGTGGTCGGCGCTGTGAAAAATCGGATACGAAAAAACGCAAAAGAATTGCAGTTGAATCTTTTTTGGATGGAGTAGAATTGGAAGAAGCGCGCAAAAGACGCGCAAAAAAAGATTGGAAAACACAACGTAAAACTATGCAAAACGAGTTGTGTGCAAATACGGAGTGTATAAAATTCAACATGACCGGGTGCCTTTTTCAGTTTTATGGCCAGTTGTATTTATTCTGCCCATCCTGTGCCAATCCTACAGTATTTAAAAGCTGTCATTATGACAAACACGGATTTACTTGTGGTCAATGTTTAAAGGAAGGCACACTGTATACGTCCGTAAGTTGTTTTATTTGCGATACATATCGCGGTAAAGATTCTTGGACGACTATTTCGGTGGAGACTGGTTCAGATTCAACTCGCTCTGTGGCCATTTGCAATAGTTGTAATAAACCATGGTTGCGGCAATATGAACAATCTGTACCCATGCATATATTAGAACAGCATAAAGAAAAATGTAAAAGTAAAAAAAATCCAAAATCTTAAAAAGCCTTCATATTTAAAATACAGTTATTTTTTTTAGAATGTCTACCATAAAAGTAGTGGAACCAAGCACGTGGTCGTTTTCCAGTGGCCCATCAGCTTCAACGTTACAGAGTGATGTATTGCCCTCGTTACCTATATCCAACGAAGAATATTTTTTTATCTTTTTAATCGTTTTAGGTGTTTTGATTCAAATATGGACATTTAAAAAGTCAGTCTAAGAACTCTACCCGCGGCACGGTCTGTCATTGCTGGAAGTGAACTGAGTACATCATCCATGGGCCAACCCGCATGGCGCACTCTTTCTTTATCATAAAATCCTGCGGCGACCCATTGCGTAAGAGTGGGTTCCCAATATCTTTTTAAATCTTCCAATTCAAATTCAAATCTTTTCCATGTATCTACGTTTGCTCCCATGCTAGTAAGAATAGGCCAAGTAAACCCCAGTTCTATTAATTGATGAGTTGTGTATTGCATATCGGATAATTCGGTAAGCGTCAATCTCATCTGTAACATTTTAGTGGCATTTAGTTTTATTTTGTGAATCTGCTGAGTCCATGTAAATGCTGATAAATCACCGGGCAAAATGCCTAATTTAATCATATGGTCCCATGTAAATCCAAAATTAATAATATCTTCGCCAGAATAACGCTTTACTATATCAGAGAAACGTACTCTTTCTTGTACGGCGTCTTCTGGTCCAAAACCAGCACTTTCGATAATGCATAATTTTTTATTTTGTTTGATATAATCCACGAATGATTGTGGAGCAGGTGTCAAGGGCGTCAAGACTTGGAAAACGCTTTGCAATATGGAGTTGTCTTGTAAAGGTTTCAAACGTCTTTGGGAAATTTTTGTAATAAGTTCCGCATTCGAAGCTATTTCTCTATCTAGACCTAAATCGGGTTTATTATTTACCGCTGTGGCACATTCAGAACATTGTGTAGAGTAAGGCATACTTAATACACAAGACAGATGAAAAGTGTGGGCACATGGGAATATAGCTACATTGTGTTTATCTATGGGTTCGTTACATAAAGTACATGAAGACATTTAAAGGAAAAAGGCGTCTATTTATAATATAAATTACTTGTTTTAGTTTTTACTTTTCTTCTTGTTAGATTTTTCGGAACTTAACTTTGAGGTCGATTTTGAGGATTTAACAGCAGGCTTCGATGTGAATTTACTTTCATCTTCATAAAAACCCCCTCCGTCGGATACAATAACATTGCATTTGTGTAGAACAACATCAACCGGCGCGCCTGGCTTTGAATACGAGAGAGCCGTTCCCATAATAAATCTTGAAGCCATTCCTGTGTTGGGGTTTTCCACTGTTCCAAGGTCTTCCGCAAGTTTAGAGAGCGGCGTAACTACAAATTGAAGTTTGTTGTGGGGAATGCCGGTCTGTAAAGCTCTGTTTTTGCGCGAACCCCTATCTGCCGGATTGGGAATGTCGGCACAAATCAAGTCTCCAGGGTACAATGTAGAAGCACCATTATTGAACAGTGTATTGAGACCCGCCATGGTCATTACAAACCCTTGTTCAAAAACATCTTTTTCAGGTGTAAATTCGGTGACTGCAACACCAGCATATTTAAGTTTTTCCATCACAGCGACTTTATCGCCGTTGTAAGTGGTATCCTCATTTTTAGGGGGGCCAGCAGCATTAAGCACGGAGGTTCCAGACCCTTTAAGTCCGTTCGCAAAACTGAATACGTGCATTTGGTGGTCACCGTAACGACGCACACCTGGTGCATTTGTTTGCATCAAAATTTCACCTTCCATGACTTGGAAAGCTTCGTCTGTCCCGACGGCGGGAAAATAAGGGTCAATCACATTACCGTATTTGATTTTCTGGTAGTGGCGAATATCATATGCTACATTAATATCAAAAGAGGTTGGACGGGCAAAAGGTTTGATACGACGACGTTTAGCATTCGAATACATTTTTAAGGATGATAGAAATAAAGCGATTTATATACGGCATTTTTGTTTATATACGCATGAGCACTTCGATGCGCTCAAGACTTTTACACGTCTCTGTTACATATCGTCCATCCATTAAAGAACTAGGATGTGGCTTTTTAAGCGTAACTTGGGAGACTATACCTATCGGAAGTTTAAATTCGGCGCGCTGAAAGTCAGCGCAGCAATCCATTGTTGGAACAATTTCATAATAAGAAACGTCTCTATCTAAAGGATGACGAACGCCGGCTGGGTCTTTCATGGATTTAATTTTATTTTCACCGTCGCGACGGACAATGGCTAGCCAAAGACAATCTCCACGGCGTAAGTGGCCTCGTTCAGGGGCCCAAAGACGGGCAACGCGAGAACGGCCACGAACATTTACATTCAAAAGACGTTGCCACTTGGAACCCGTGTCCATATCATTGTTTAAAATGCCAAAATAATTATAGTCTGTGATGATTTTCTTAGTAGAATCGTACACCAACGAATTATCTGGATTTTTTTCAGAACGAAGAATATAATTCATTACTGGCAAATTTGCCACGACATGATGCTGACGAGGTGCCGAACGCTCATCCCCGCGCTTCACAAACAACACGTCTCCTTCGGAATAATGTTTCTCAAATCCACGCTGAAAGGGCCTGACAAACAAAGGTGCGCGCGCCGTCGAATTGACCATCGATTCGGGAACATTATTGTGAAGTGTTGGATTTTGGAGCGCAGAAACGCCGGGCTTGGAACCGTAGTCGCCGCGAACGCTAGATAATGATTTAAAAGAAAACGGCGGTGACGAGTTTACGTTTCCTAAAGTTGGATTACCTTTTAAAGAAGCAATAGATGCCATTTATATTTTTATAAAACATAACCCTATTTATACTGTCATAAACTTATTACGAGGTCAACTGCAAAACATAACATAAATCCAAATTATGAAAAACTATACGGTTTAATAGATTGTGTTTTAGCTGCCACCTCTTTACTCAGCGGACCTTTATAATATTTTATTAAATCCAATTTATGCTTAGATAAAGCAATCCATTGTTTGATAGCGCCATTGTCTACCTTTGTTCGACCAGTCACATTATTTCGACTCAAAATGTTTTCACGCCGGACATGTTTTTGCATCGAATTTACAAAAGATATTTCAGACCCTACCATGCGCTTCATATTCATACGATGCTTACTAAAATGGGCCTTACACGTCTCTGCTGTTACGTCAGGCGCTTCAATACCTTGTCTTTCTAAAGGTTCCTTCACATGTGTTCGATACAAATCCGCCTGTAACGAATAAATCTCGTCGTCACGTACTTTACCCACCATTTGCGAATCAATTTCCTGCATTCTTTGAATCACAGAATGTGCTTCGCCAGACCCTCCATCACCATATTGACACAACGCACACTTGCATCCATCTTCATGCGCTTCCTCCTCGTCGTCAGAAAAATGACATGGAACAAATTCGCCAGGGTCATCGTCATCCATCATACCCGTATTATCAGCAACTGCCTCAAAATCCAAAGCAGGTAATATTTCCATTACTATACAAAATTAAACTTATATACCACATTTTTAACATTTAAAAACAGATACAGTATTCGAACGCTTGTAACAGGATTCCAAACATGTTTTATCCATACTATAAGCCTCAGCTTTTGTCAAATATCCATCATGATTTGCATCGCAATCCCTCATAATTTGTGAAATACCGCCGAAAACTTTAAAAGGCCATCTCTTAAACCATGGAAGATAATTGTCTATCGTTTTGCGCAATTCTGTTCTACTTATTCGATTGTCACGGTTTAAATCCGCTTTTTTATAAAAACAATCCAAAGCCACGTCCTTTGTTGGACACGCGGTTGAATAAGCCAATGTCAACGCTAAGAAAAACATCCACCTCATTTATAATTCGATTAAATGCTTATATACTCAATTAGTTTAGTTCACTATAAATACAAACATATAACAGATAATGTGGTGGAAATCGTTGTTAGAATTCACACTTGCCGTAACTATATATTATGTCCTATCTTTTTTAGGTATGCGAAAAGTAGTTGAATTGGAATGTGCAAGAGATTACTTTAAAATGCCATACATACAGTGGATGGCACTCGCGGCAAATGTCATACCTATTGGCGCAATCGCATACAGAGTCCACACTAATAAAAATCTCGCCATTTATTTTAAACGTGGGGCATTCCTATATTTATTAAAGGGCGTGGTACAATTTGTCACTATTGTACCTGCTGTCTCTGGTAAAGACGAATGTATAGATAGACATTTCATAGATATGGTTATATATGGTTCTTGTGCAGATATGATGTTCTCCGGCCATACCGGCATTACATTTATTATGGCACCACAAAAACAAAAGTTTATTTTTGTAGGCGCCATTGCAGTATTTTTAATTTTTGGAGAAATGCATTACGCATCAGATGTAATTATAGCCGTTATTGTTGCATCGTGGATAGAATTTGTTATACCATTCGAAAAATCCACGAATATCCCCAAATCCACGAATATCCCCAAAACAGAAAAAAAAACAACAAAATTTTTACTACTTTAAGAAAATTCTTAATAAAATTTTTTCTTAAACATTTTCTTAAATCTTTCTATTCGTAGAAAATATCAATTCATACAAACTATGAAAACCGACGCACGCAGTACACGACTATACAAACGTAACCTGTTCAAAGCGCTACAAGGAATAACGTCACTCAAGAAAAAACTATCTAAAATGGACAGACAGGCCATTGCGTTCAAGAATACGGTTTTCATTAAAAAAAAAGAATACGACAAACAGATACAATATCTAACGACAGAAAACATTATTCTCAGACAAAGCCTTAAAAATTTTGCGGCCGCGACAAACAAACAACGAAAACAAATCATTATGATGAAAAAATCGCGGCGCGGGAGGCACAAAACACGCGCAGTGACTAAATAAGTTCATTCCAAGGTTCTACACTATCTAAATAAGTTCATTCCGAGGTTCTACATTATTTTTATAAATGCGTAAATATATTCATAAAAAAAGTATATAATGTTTTTTTTTAAATGAAATGAGTAAGGTTGTATATGGCATTCGACATGCAGAAGGTTGGCACAATATTTTGTTTTCTGTATTGAAGGAAAAAGCGTACACCGATTTCCAAGATTCTTCTTTGACGGTAAAAGGAATGCACCAAGCGAGACAAGCCGATATTCCAAAAGGAATAGAAGTCGTATATGTCTCGCCACTCGTACGGACATTGCAAACAGCTCAACTCATGTTTCCAAACGTTCAAACAATTGCGCTGGAATGTCTAAAGGAATATCCTCAAGAGAGAGAACAATGCAATCGGCGGTCTTCTCGTTCGATATTAAAGGACATATTTCCTAACGTTGATTTCAGCAATTTATTGCAAGAAGACCAACCTTGGCCAAATCAAGTAGCATGTGAAACAAATCTAAATGCCTTTAAAAGTATCATAGCAACATCTCCATGCTCTGTGATTGGCGTTGTTACACATTCAACATGGCTAAAATATTGTATGACAAAAACTTTAAAAAGTTCTCCAGAACTAAAACATTGTGTAGCATACGAATTAAATATTAATTAAAAACACTATATAACTTATTAATATCCACTAATAATATGACAACTTTATATATAAATAGACCCACTTCGGAAGAAGAAAAGTTCCAAACACGCCTCGGAACGATAGAATCGGACAAGTATATAAAGATTTCATCAGAATACGACGGCCAGGGGTCATCGAAAGCGCGAATTGGGTTCGAATCTCTAATTTTGTTAGAATTTCCGTGTCAAGTTGAAGATATTCGTCTAGAATATCAGGAAGCTGTATCAGATGATATGTTACATATATGGATTCTATTAAAAAATGATGGTGCAGTTATTCGCCAACATAACCATTTTTTAATTGCAAGAGATTTGTTTGAAAAAAACACTTTACAAGAAGACAATAGCGACGATATTTCATTGATTATAGAACAAGGGGTTCCCTATGAAGACGCTGTTCGATTATTAAAGAAAGCTGATAATGTCGATGAAGCCATTGAACTTTGGTGGATGGAACAATTTGCTGAGGACTCGTCTTCTTCGGAAGACGAAGAATTTATAAATAAGTCGTCCTTACTAATATCATTGACAGATATGGGGTTTGAATCCACAGCGGCAGAGGCGGCATTGGTGGAAACTAATTATGATATACTTTTGACCATTCAGCAATTGTCAGAACCTGTGGATACAGATAGCGAACCCGATGTCCCAGAGCAAGAAGCATTCTACATAGAACGCATCGTAAAAGTTTCGGAGAGAGACAAATCGACTCTAGAAGTTATGGCGGACGATTCTATTACGAAATGTATATATAATGTTGCGCTGGGTGAACTAGCAGAATGGATTGTGCCCGCATATGACCACAAAAGCCATTGTGCTGTATTTTTTATTTCCGAGGTCGAAAATTCAAGCAAAATAAAACGTATTGGCTCTAAGTTTGTAATACAAAGGGATATATTATTGGCTTCTAAGCAAACTGCTGGCTTGCATGGATTGTTTACAAGTGTAGAAGAAGCTATTCGCAAAAAATCGTTAAATGAAAAAATATTGGAGCACTACGATTTAGCCCGCGAGGCTTGTGGTAAACTGTATGTCGAAGGTCAGGAATATAAATGTACTTGGGAATCCCCAGGACCGGAATATATCATCGGAAATGATGAAAAATCCATTCGCAAAGCTTTAGAATTTAAATTGAAAGATATTTCCGCCAGAGCAGTACGAGCAAGGACGATGAGAGTTCCCGAGAATAGAATAGACGAGTTTGTACGCCATGCCATCCATTATGTAACGTGTATTCTAGACTCGTCTTTAATTCAAGCGCGCAAAACAATGCCTAAAAAATTAAGACGACAGCGTTCCGAAGGTTATACGCCACCACTAAAAATGCAAAGGCAGAAATCTGTATAATATTATATAAGAGGTAACGAAAATGTTATATGTTTCGTTTTTCTTGCATATTTTTAATTTTTTTTACACCAACCCATGCAAAAACGAATGAAATGTATGGCGAAATTACTCATCAATGTGTGTTAGATATAGTGCAAAAGTTTTCATTAGTTAAACAAGACACCGTTGTAGATTTAGGTTCTGGCAATGGAAATGCGTGTTTTTATTTCTCACCTTTCGTTGAAAAATGTATAGGGTATGAAATTGTACATGAAAGATATCAAAAATCCATAGAAAATAACAATACTACAAATACAGAATTCTACTGGAAAGATTTTACCACGTTGGACACTATAGAAGCTTCTGTATTATTCACGCACTCGACCATGTTCGATAAACATCTATTGCAAAACGCATCTGACCTTATTCATCGGTCGCCAACAATACGCATTGTATTTTCTCAAAAAGCATTGCCAAATATGGGAAATCGAGAGCGTTTCTATTGTAAATTTTCTTGGTCTGGACATGTAAACACAGAAATATATGTATATAGGCCACACGAAGAATTATAAGTATATAAAGAACAACGAAAATGTTATATGTTTCCTAGATTTGGTAAAGATGTTTGGAGAGAGAACGGTGGTCGTCTTTGGAAAAAAGCCCCAGCGAAGGAAGAATGGCAAGAATTAGACATATGGGAAGGTTTGCCGTTTTATATTAAATCTTCTGATGGTTTATTTCCAGAGGAGGATGAAGTCATTCGTCTTTTTAAAGATGGTGCCTGTATGACGGTTCGAATGAATAAAATATTGGAAGTATCCCAAAGTGGATTTAAATGTCTGGCATTAGTGTTTGAAGTATAAAGATTCGTCAAAAATATTTTAAATGATAGTTCGTTATGCTGTGTTAACTTTAGTGGTAATTTGTTTTTTGTTACAAGTCCGTAATTTCAATCGATATCGTGTAGAACATCGTCGTCAATTTAAGGAAGCCCAAACATATTTAAATTCTGACGTGTGTGTAGATTCTGTGACACGGGCGGAATTGGGCACATTTAATTTATGCGAGAGGGCCACACATATATTGGACGAAAATCCATCTTCTGCGGCATTTTATGACATTTTGAATGATTGGTATCCATGTGGACATGGCCGTTGCGATGGGGCTATGGATTGGTTAACATCGAATGTTCATTGGTTGTTGTTAATGATGTTGATAATTGCTATGATGTTTTATTTTAAATGGGTGGAGCATCAGCGCGACATTATGTATACACGAATGCGTTTACCGACAATGTTACAAAGTGGTAAGGTTGAGCATGTCGATTAGCAGTATTTATAAGGGTCTTTTTTTTATAAAATGAATTCTTGGCAAGAGCATCAAGTTGAATTTGCACCAACAGAAGGATTAGAAAAAAATGAAACATCGGTCCGAATGTTGGATATTGATGCAGCAGATGATGACGATGAGTTAACAAGTCGTATGGATAGTCGTATAAGCGATTTGCAAGATGCCGAGGACGGGCCCGAACGTCTACAGGTTCGTCATCTTTTAACAGAGGAAATTAAGAGAGACCCTGGTTATAAATTTTTAATGATGGTTTCTGCTTTTTCTGGTTTACGCATTGGCAATGTGATTGATTTGGGTCGTCGCAGGGTGCGGCTCAATATACCTGACGAGGAACATATCTGTGAAAATACATGCCGTACACCAGGTGATAATAACGATTGGATGCAAGTCCCTGAGATTACAGGAGTTGTGCAATTGTCACCACGAGTTTTCGGACATATCAAAGAATCCGAAATGATTATCAATAATGATTGTACAATACCTTTGAAAACTTTAGTAGAGTCGTCTGTATATTCCACGGCGTTTGCAAGATTGGTGGGTATTCGTATTATTTTATCGGGCGTATTGACGGGATTGGGAAATCGTAGAGATGCTTCGTTTAGAAGACTTCATCAAGAACAACATTTATTGCTTCAATCTATACGAAAAAAAAATAATAATAATACCATTAGAGATTGGACTAGGCCCGTTACAGTAAATTAAAAATATAAGCGATATTTATATTTAAGCTATTTGTTTGTAAATTTCTTTAGGAATCTTGAGGCGGCCATTTTTCATGATTTGTGGGTTAAAAAGATGAAAATCTGGAAATTGTGATTGGATGTGTTGGATGTTATTCATCAAGTGATTGAGTACTGGATGTTGCATGTTTACTGGAGCCTCGATGAAATTTCTAGCATTTGAAATGTGTTGACTATCTGGATGAAGCTTCAAAAGTTCTTCGGGTGAGATATTATCTCTGACATCATCTGTGGGTGAAAATCGAGCAGTATTCATAGTCAACGTATCTCTGAAAGAAAGTTCATACGCGTCTTCCATTTTACGTATGTTTTGACCTGAAATCGAAGGAGGGCGCATGACAACCGCATTGAAGGCCAATTCTCCGTCCCACGCGCATGAATTTTCAATACGTTGACAATTTTTCGGAGTCATTTTATCCCAAGAGTAGTAATCATTTGCACTTCCGAGAGATGCCGGGTAAAAAATCACGGTATCGTTGGTAGAATTATACATTCTATACCCTCCAAGAGCAGAACTTTTAATCAAAACATTTTCCGAAGTTCTTTTGACAGCATTGTTTGTGAAATAGATAGATGTACTATCCGATAGAACAGCACAAACAGTGTCCGAATAAACTAAACGGGCTTTAGAGTCAATCTTTTGGACCATTTTTGTTCTTATATCTTCAACGGCAGCTACAATGCCATATTTATCTTGAAATTTCATTCTTTTCCATTGTTTGTCTACTTCTCCAGCAGTC
>Ga0315315_10003152_pt1 | contig 15117 bp, 13 predicted proteins | sample M140m3416metaG_FD_203699 | JGI IMG/M metagenome (GOLD analysis project Ga0315315, IMG submission 203699) | Ammonia-oxidizing marine archaeal communities from Monterey Bay, California, United States - M1 40m 3416 | ecosystem: Environmental > Aquatic > Marine > Intertidal zone | place: USA...
GTTTTTTCTTGTGTCATATTTAACAAATCTTTACTCAAATATCCGTGACAAAACTGATAATTTGTTCCATAAATGTAATCACTTGACGCAATTATTAAATATAATTTCTGGTCTTCCGCCAATTTTTTCATAATTTCCATATATTTTATTTCATCCTTATCTTTCTTTACTTCATTTTTACCTTCACTATCTTCTTTAATAAAACAACCAATGCCCATTAACAATAAAATTTTCCAAGCATTAGCAATATTTAGCAGCATTATTTCTTCAACAATATGATCACTAATATCACACGTAAATTCATTTGTTATATCATCTTTATCTGTCCATTTTCTAAGATGTGACATGGTATTTGGGACAAATTTCTTTTTTAATTCCACAGCTTTAATTTTATTTCTAAGAGATTCCGATTTTTTCTTATATGCTTCTAATAATTGATATTCTTTTGTATCCATTTTTAAATTTTTATCTTTTAGTTCATCGCTTTTTTTGTCTTGCCTTTGTTTTTCATTTTCCTCTACTTTTTCCAACTCTTTTTTCCATTTTTCATTTTTATTAATAATTACCATAATATTATCAATTTCCTCTTCTGCTATATTTGATGCATTCAGATAAATACTTGCTAATTTTTTTACATCACCAGTCAAGAATATTGTCGGTCCATCTGTAAGAGTATTGGCATCATTTGTTGTAACTTTAATAGTTGATTTATATGTTTGTTTTCTATTTTCTTTAAAATATTCATATATTTTTCCCCAATTATTTTTACACTTTTTCATTAACAATAAGTAATACATTTTAATATTAATTATATTAATTTCACTGATATCTTCAAAATATTCATTGATTAAATATCTTTCTGCAACTAATTTATTTTTATTAACATACATAATAAATTTAGTAATTTGCTCTACATCAAAATGTCTCAGTAAAGTTTTGTTTTTTTCAATGTGTTGCAAACAATCTTTAATTGTATCATAATTTTCAAACATATAATGCGGTAACATTTTATACCCTTCTTTTGATATAATTGGAATCGATTTTTTGCATTCATAACTTAACACTTCCACAATGTTACTGTCTTTAAATTTATATCTATAACTTTGCAACATCTCTGTGATATCTTCCATATTTGGTAGAGTAGCTGATGATAATACAATATTAGGAATAATGTTTTCATTCCAATTTCTTTGTAATATTTCGTGAAATGGATGTTCTTTATAATCCAATGTGATTGTTGGTTCATCCCAATACCATACCAAGTCTTCTTCTTTATTAAATGCCAACATATAATTCATTGATGGTAAATAAGATTGAATATCGCTAATAATTACTTCCACTTTATCACCAACACTGTTATCTACTCTAAAAATTCCACCTGACCTCCAATTTTTCGTGTAATCTTTTGCTGCGAAATAATGAAGTCTAATATCTCCAGGGTCAGTGCAACCAAAAGCCACTGCTATGGGTATTTGCAGAGAAATACAAGATTTTGCTAATTGTAATCCAATGTGTTTTGCGGCACATACGAAAATAATTTTTTTACCTTGTGATAATGCAATTGGTGATAATGTTTTTCCTGTGCCTGTAGGAGCTTGATATAAAACCATTTTATTTGTTTTATTTTTGAAATTTTTAATAAGATCTTTTTGATGTGAATATAATTGAATATCTGAATATTTTAATAATAATTTATTTTTTTCAATATATTCTTGAGAATTTTTAATAATATTTGATAATTTAATTTTTGATTTATCTTTTTCCAAAATAAAATTTATAAAAGATTCTACATAACTATTAATATTATTAATAGAATTTTGTATTAATTGACTAATAATATAATAATAATAAATTTTTTTATCTTTTGATCCTAAGTATTTTTTTACCATTTTTAATAATAAATATTCATAAATTTCTGTTTTATCCAATTCATCTACCTTTTTATCAAAATTTTGCATACGAAATAGTTCTTTTTTTTTTATTTTCTTTTTTGATTTTTTTTCTTTTGTATCAAAATTTAATGAATATTTTTTTACTGTTTTTTGAATAATTTCCTTGAAATATTTCGTATAAAAATATCCATGAAACATATCAAGATTTTCTGTTATTTTCATCATCTTCAACAATGTATTCGCATCATTCATTGTAATATTAGGGTTTTCCCACCCATCTTTAATCAATTTCAAAATCCTTTGTTCTGATTTATCAACCGGAACTTCCAATGCTTCCCATTCTTCTTTAGTTAATTTTTTTTGTGATAAATCCATTATTAATATAATTTATTTAGTTTTTTTTAATAATATTTAATAATTAAAATTTTTTTTCAATTTAATATTGATAATAAGTGACCTGATGAAAAATACATAGCATATACTATTGCATTTGGAACTGCTTCCGGTCTACTTGCTATATCACCTCCAATCCAATGACCAACAATTTCTTGAAATAATAATCCACAAAAACTAATAAAAAAACCTTTTACAAATAAATAATATTGAACTTTATTAAAATATCTATTTGTTGATATATTTTCTTTTAAAATTATTTCTGTATAATTCTTTTTATATTCTATACTTGCCTTTCTAACAGTATTAAAATATAATAAACAATATAACAATGTTCCCATCTTATTAAATCTATAATAATGTCCAATAAATAAGGTGTATAAACACCACATCATTTTCTTTGCATATAAAGGATTTAAATTAAATAATGAAGGTAACCAAAACAACATACCATACATAGAATATGGCATAACTATTGTATGTATCCAAGAATTCCATGGAGATAGATGTGCTTCAGCATAATAAGATATAGCTTCGTCTCCTACCAACATAAAATTAGATAAAATATCATATGAATTATAACCAATAAAAATGGAAATACCGCTTGGTATAATTATATCAGTATTAGATTTAATTATTTCTACTATTTCACTCATATATATATATATATATAAATTTTATATATATTTATATAAATTTATTAAAGTATATTTATTTTTGCTATACTTTTTTTAAAAGTATATTTATTTTTGCTATACTTTTTTTAAAGTATATCTAATTGTTTATTTAAATAATCAATAAACCATCCCTGTGTTATTGACGCTGGTTTATATTTATTTGTGAATTTGAAAAAATCGTCACTTTTTCCAAGTTCAACTAATTTCTCCACCAACATTTCCATATCTGTAATGTTTTCTATATTGGAAATTCTAAAATATACATTACTTTCAATCGCATAATCAAATACTTTTATACCATTTTTATTTTTGCTTATACCACGCATATATTTTTTTCCATCTTTTTCAATAATTTCAGCCTTATCTGTTACTTTTTCTCCTTTATAATAATATTGTGTCCAATAATCTCCTTTTTTGTAAAACAAGGGAAAAAGGACGGGATTACCTGTTTTTTTTATTATAAGAGATACGTTATCGGCTATTCCCTTATAATGTTTTCTTTCAATTATAAAATTATGTTTTGGAATTGACTTTTGTTTTTTTATGTTGGAGAGAATTTTGTTTCTTCGTTCACCAACAAATAACATTACAGATTGTTTTATTTTTTTATTATTGTCAAAGTTTTTATCAATAAAAGTTATATTTGTATAACAAGAAGAATGTAATTCTTTATATCTTTCTAATAAATAGGGTTTAACGCTATTTGGAACCAACCATATGCAATATTTATGAAATTCTTCCCAACCTTTTTTTATGAAAACCTTTGCTGTTTTATTATTATATCCGTAAGGTGGGTTAAAACCAATTATTGTAATTTGTTGGTTATTATTTTTTAAATTTTTGTCATATTTTTTAAAAGTACAATAATTCTCTCCAATCCAATTTTTTAATTCTATTTCACCAAAAGAAATTTTAGAAAAAGAAATATCAAAAGATTTATATGACTCTATTAATTTATTTTCCATTAATATTTTAACTAAACGATTATCACCTGCAGATGTATCTATAAAATGTATATTCTCAAAATCCTTGTTGTTTTCTTTTAAGTTTTTGAATATATTTATAATGTTTTTATTAATAAATTCTTCAGTAGTATAATATTTTTCGTAAACATTTTTTTTAATGTTTTTTCCTGTGAAAGTATATTTTTTCATTAATATATCTAATGAAAAAATAATTGATTTATAAACTAATTAGTTTATTAATTAGTTTATTAATTAGTTTATTAATTAGTTTATTAATTATTTATTAATTATTTTCAAGTAACAAAATGCCTTTAAATGTTGACTGAGCTTTGAATTTCAAAAGATCTAATTCTTTCGTTGATGTTGGAAATTCTTCATAACCATAAATATCTTGTAAACATAACCATTCAAACAATCCTCCTGGATAAATGTAAACATTTAAAAAACCCAAGTTATTTAATTGTTCATATTTTTTTAATAGATTTGTTTCGTGTGAATTTTTATCATAAATAATAATTTTTACATTTTTATGTTTGTTTAAACATTCATTTATTATTTTTTCTTCATCTTCTATTGATGTTGTATTTTGTATCAAACAACTTTGTTCTGTTTTTTTTAATGTATTTATTAGTAAATATTTTTGTTTATTTTTAATGCATTCTTGTATATCTTCAAAATTTACTTTTTTTAAATATGTTGAAGAATTTCCCATTAATAAAGTAATATATTTATCTTTATAACTTTTTTTTCAAATATTAAAATTATTTCCATCCCGTTTCTCTCCAATTACCTATACGTTGGTTATTTTGTTTAAATTTACCTGATTTATCCATATTCTGTTCTTCTCGTGCTTTACTTTGATATTTTTCATATTTTGTTCTTACATATTGTTCTGGGTCTAATAATCTCCAAAAAGGAAAATAATCATGTTCATAATTATTTTTTGTAATATAAATATTTGTTGAATCCTTCAATAATTGAACTTCTTCTTTTTTATCACCAAGTATACCTTTCTTTGTTATAGTCAATATTCTATGATAAAAATTGTCTTCGTCGTTTTCAGGTGCTATTAAATCACTAAGAAGTTTCCCATTTTTTTTTATTTTTGTTATTCTTAATTTACCATCTTTTGTTATAAAATAACTATCGTTATTAGCATATTTTTTTTTCATAGCATATCTAAAATCTTCCCAACACATTTTAACCCAAGGAAAATTTAAATTAATACTGCCTATATTATCTTTCCATAATTTTGTCTTATATTCTTCACCATCTAAATTAATTTTTCCATTGTCAGGTCCCTTTGTGGTAGGTAATTTACCATTTAAATAAAGTGCAGCAACTAAAGCATCGTCATAAACATTATTTTTATTACCTTCATTCTTTACACCATTTTCGAGTTTTTTAATGGCATCTATTTTTTTTTGTATTTCGCTTTTAAATTTTACGTCATCCCAATCATAATGTATACCTTCTTTCCACACGTTTTTAGGTGGTTCTGGTCCATCATTTTTTACTGCCCAATAATATTTATATGTGTCTTTTTTTCCTGGTATATACTCTGCAGGTGTTTCTGGGACTTTTTTTCCTTGTAAAATACTATTAATGCAACTTTTTGGTCTTGTAAATCCATAATCTCGTTGTCTGAATCTTTCGTCACAATCATTTGGAAAATGCGTAGTATTTTTATCTGCATCATCACCTAAACAAATTTTTCCATTTCTTTCAGCTGAGTTCATTTTAGCAGCTATATCATTCACAATGTTACCTTCTTTATCGATATAAGACGGATTATATTGTATACTTTCAAACATTTTTTTAGGTATTTGTTTAAAGGCATTTTCAACTGAAGGGATAAATGTTTTATTCCATTTATCAATTGTATCTTTTCTACCAAAATATTTTTCAATACGTTTATATCCACTTGAATCTATATCTCCAATATCATTACAATTGTCTATTTTACCTGTATAACTAGTATAATTTTTCCACATATCATGATAACATTCTTTTGTATGTTTTCCTATAGGATTTCCCGAAGTATCTCTATTAAAACCCATATAATTAGGGAAACATGGAAACATACTGTCTTTGGCAGCACATTGTTTCAAGTTTTGTTCTTTTACTTTTACTGTGATTCCACTATTATGAATTAATCTATTCAATGGTTTATTTTCTCCTTGACCACCAGCGCCTTTCCATATTCTCAATTCTTTTGTAGGTTTACCCCATTTTTCTGGGACTTTTTTTCCTGCTGCATCTACTTCACCAAACCAAGGACAATAATCATCATCATATTTTGTTTCATTTTTGTCATTACCTGTTCCACCTTTTCTAACCATTCCTTCGCCTACTCCATCACCCTTTCTACCTGCAATACACCATCCACAAAGAGGTGTTCCATCTGCCCCAACAATACTTTGGTCTCCGCAATTTTTCATTTTAGAGCATTTATCTTGTTCATGCATTTTAATTGTATCGTATTTAAGACCTTTAGAACCAAATTTTTCTCCTTTTTCAGTAATGGTAGGATTTTCCACCTCTTTATCAAAAGGATATTCTACAAATAAATTTTTTGTCATGTCAGAACCACCTTCTGGACCTCCACCTGGTTTAAGCCAATTATTGCAAACTTTTATACCATTACTTGAAGGAAAGGGACCTTTTTCATCACCGAATAATATTTTACCATTATCGTAACAAAAACCACAACCATTTAATTCTCCGCGTGAATTTTTAAATGTTTTTTGAGTTAAAGCATTTATTCTTTTTCTCCAATCATTACCATCTTCGCCGTATTTTATATTGTTAGCTACTTTACATTCATTTTCTATAAGTGTGCTTGTTTTACTTTGTTCTATACTACCGAAGGCTTCATAACAATGTTGTTGTTTCGTAAGTCTTGTTTTATCATCACTTAACTGATTACACTCGGTAGCTTTTCCATCTGTTTGAACTATTTGATGTTTCTTTAAATGCCAGTCCATCATATTTTTTCTAAATTTTTCTCTATCAAAACTGGTATAATTCTCTCTAAATACTATTTGAATAAATACCATCAATATTATAATTATTAATATACCGATTATTGTTAATTTCATACTATATTAATAATTTATTTTATTTTATAAATTCGAATTCATATTGTTCCCAAGTATCCGCATTATTTCTATCACAAATCATAGTTGCACCACCAGGTGCAAAAATATCTTTAACATTCGAGCAATATTTTCCAGTATCTTTATTTTTTAAAGTACACCACCCAGGGTCTATAAATCCATCAAAATTAGGATCTTTTGATAGAGCTTCCATATTTTTTTCTTTCCAATCATTCTTTAATGGTTTAATTTCAAATATAAATTTACTATCTTTCTTTTCCCTACCTTTATTACCCCAAGTGCACTTAATATACCAGTCGACGCCTTTATTTTCTTTATAACAATCTTGACCACCAGGATAAGATTCTATTCTATAACTATAACTGTCATTTCCGCTTTTATCTATTGGTGTAATCCACCACATATTACTACCTTTACCTGGACCACAATGCATTCGTTTTTTTTGGTCAGCAGCAGCATCTGGATCATTGTAACGACAATAAGAACCATTTCTTTTACTTTTAATTTTATAAATACCAGCTTTTAATACATGAAATGGAGGAGTATATTCAAATAAGGTAATACTTGATAAGTTTACATTAATAGAGGCGTTATTACAAATTTCATCGCCACCACAACGAGTTATTGGAATATTTCCAAAGACTGATCCTTTTATATTGAGTTCTACTGAACATTTATTTGTAGCTAAACCACCGACACCTTCTAAAGAAAACGATGATATTTTATCATCATCTATTGAATATTCTTTGCCATTTTTTACTCCAGCTTCTTTTTTCTTTTCAAAATAATATGTTTCATTATTATTAAAAGTTAATTTACAACCTGGTAAAACTTTTTTTAATTTAATAGAATCAGTAGGGTATGTGTTAAATATTTTATCACCACTCGTAATTGCTTCACAATATTGTCCGTGTAATGAAATACTTCTTATTGTTCCTTTTTTTAGTCCCATTTTTTCTAAATCACCTTTTGAATATTGTTTATCATGTCTAATATAAGCTCTGTTACCACGATAACCATCTTCGTCATATGCTAAAGCATAACAATCTTCTTTATTATAAAATTTTTTATGAATATCGTGTTCATCGTCGTAAATTTGACAATTTTCTCCTTCGCCACCGCACATATCTTTACAAAATTTTCTACCATATTTTGCACCTTTTTCTTGTTTAAAACACATTGTTTTTTCATGGAAATATTGTGTTATTGCACCATCAGCGTTACCACCTTTACAATAAAATCCTTTACCTAATGGTTTATCATTTCTTGCATCACTTTCGCAATAATATGTTATTGGATATCTATTTAATATTTCTGTTCTTCTTTTCCCACAATGTAAATTATCACATTCAGTTTTTTCTTTACATTCAGTCATTTTGTAAATTTGTTTTGGATCAACTTTTCCTTTTTCCATATAAATACCTGTCCAATTAGCCCATCCTTTACCATTTTCTGCGACAAAATTATCTTTTTTTTTTTCTGAGTCTGGGTGTCTGTTCCATTCATGATAAGGCCAACCAAATTCAGCTATGTCATTTTTTATATTTTTATTTCTATTAACCTGAACACCTAAATTTTTTGTTTCGGTTCTTTTTCTATCTTTTTGTGTTGTTCCTTCATTTCCTTGACTATCCCATAAAACTTCTTCAGCTCTTGCGCCTTCATCATCTCCTATAACGATTCCTGTATAATATTTACTAATATCACTATTTTCATCTTTTTTTATTTTCACTCTATCACCTAATTTTGGATAAATATAATTTCCTAGATCTGAATTGGTATCATAACATCTTTTCCAAGCTTCAGAAATACCTACCGCATCCCTTCTATTAATTGTTTTTTTTGATCCATTTGAATTTTTACCTATGTAAATATAATAATTGTGTTCTTTGTGTAATTTATCAGCTTCCAATTTATATGCCTTTAATTCTTCTTCATAATCTTCTTTTGCCCAATCATTTTTATTATTTGCAGAAGGCTTATATGAGCCATCTGTACATCCTATTTTATTCCATATTGTTGTTGCTTGTCTTAAATTAAAATCGTATAAAGCGGAATCAATAGGTGGTTGTGATTTTGCTGTTATTATTTCTAAACCTTCTCTTATATTTTTAAAATTATATAGAAAAATTATTAATAATATTACTATTAATATTATATTTAAAATAGTTTTCATTTTGTATAAATTATATTATGAAAATAATTTATAATATAATTTATAACATTATTTATACATCTATATCGATATTTTTTGAATTCTTTCCAAAACATCTCTTCCATAATTTATCTACTGACACTTTCCCATAATCTTTATTTGTATGATCATCGGGTCCTCTATATTTATTACCTGGTGTATTATCTATTTCCCAATCTCTCCTGTATTCTCCTGTATCTATTTCCCAATTATTTGTTTCTTTATACTGTTTCATTATTTTTGTTATTGGTTGTTGAGTATCTTTTATCATCTGAGCTCCAATGTCCCAATAAGCTCCTGCACCTTTATATTGTCCAGCATTATTAAAAGAATTATCATAATCAGTAGTGCAAGATAATTCATAACCACTCGGGTCAACATATGTAGCTTTCCATAAAGAATTTAAACAAGCTTCTGAATGAGGACCTGTATGACCAACATTAACACCGTTAACTGGTGCGTCACATACTGAACAATCACCAGCTTCTGTTAATTCAGAATAATTTACCTGCTTTGTAATAGGATTTATTTCACCTAATCCCGGACATTTATCACTTTTTATGTCACTATTTGCATCCAATGATGATGTTCTATCATACATAAGTAATGCTGTATCACCAGGAGTTTTTACTTTTGCTTTACTATCACCAGGACACCATCCACACCATTTACCAGCCTCTGTTCCTTTAGCCATTGAACCACATGAAGTTACTTTATCACACATATTTTGTCTTTTAACTTTATTACAATCAAAAACAGTTCTTGCCCATTGATTTCCTCTGGCTATTACGTCACCACTTTCATCAACTGCATTTATTGCTTCACTTTTTGGACAAAAATCTGGTCCTCTTTCACCAAATTTTCCACTATTATAATCAAATTTATTTGTTGTTCCGCAATAACCACATTTTGGAAATTCTGCTAATTGTTCACAAGTTGTCAAATTTCTACACATTTCAATATCATTTGATACCTTTTTTGTTGTAACCATACCTTCAGTTATCCCATTAAATGTTTCTACTAAATTATTATTGGCGTCTAATCTCAACCAATTAGTAACATTTTCATGTTTTTCTATGTTATTTATTACTTTTTTTAAACCTTTATCCTTTAAAGATTGATAATATTGAACTGATTCTCTATGAAAATCGTTATTTATCATATCTAAAGTTTCCTTTACTATTTTATTTTTTTCATTTATTATTTTATATATTTGTCCAATTAATATTAATAATACTAATAAACTTATAATTATTATTTGCATATTTTATATATATACATATAACACGATAAATTTTTACAAATTTATAATGAAATTATTATAAATTTGTAATGAAATTATTATAAATTTATAATGAAATTATTATAAAATTTATTTAAATTCAACTATAATTTTTATTTTTTCTTTTTTGATACTTTTTGAAGCAAATACTGATAACTCTTCTCTTTTTTTCCTTGTTTTTTTATTTGTTTTTAATTTATTTTTTGAAGTGCTATTTCTTTTTAACATATCATTATTTATTTCCGAAATATTTTCTTTTATATAATCTAAAATGTTGTTTTCTAAAAGCCATTTAAAAAAATTTAATTGACCTATTGTTGTTTCCATCAAAGATTCTTCATTATATGGAATTGTAATACGTTCCCATCTGCAAAATGGATCAAAACGTTTCTTTGAATAAGCTTTTAATTTCAACTTATAATCTATATAAACTTTAAATCGTTTATTACCATTTTTTATTAAAGTATAGTTTTTTTTACTATAATTTGTAACAAACCAATCTATCAATCGTAAAGATATAAGACTTTCGCCATTTATTATTGATAATATTTTATCAATATTATTGTCTTTTTTATAAAATTCCATTAATTTATTTAATAGTAAACTATTTTGAGTAGTGTAAGATGATGACATAATATATTATCTTTAATAATGTTATTTAAATACTTATTTATTTTTCTTTATTATTGATTTCATTTGTATTTCTTGGTCGTAAAAATTTATCTTCGTTAGAAATATCATCTAAATATTTATTTGTAGTTAGAAAAGGATTAACGCAACCATAAGACATTCTTTCGCGGCTATTTAGTCTTTTTTCTAAAATTTCTCTATTATTATTACGTTTTTCTACATTAATTTCTATACTATCTCTAAAATTAATTAAATTCATGTTGCTTTGATTATTGTCTGGAATAACTTTATCTGTAAATTTATGATAAAAATCGCTATTAATTTCCATTTTTCTCTCTATTTCTTTTTCTAATATCTTATTTTTCTTTTCTCTTTTGCTTTTTTTTATTTTTTCATCTTTTATTTTCCAAACTAAATAAATAAAACTCATTACTATTAAATTGATATTATTTTATTTTTCATTTATTTTAACATAATGAATTTACATTTTATTAGAAATTGGAATGAAGAATATGGATATTCAAACGATGAAGAAAAATATGTAAAATATTTTAAAAAGAAAAAATTTGTAATTTATTCTTTTGAAAATAATGAAATTCACGATTATAATGAATGGTTATATGATGAAGTATTTATCGGAAAATCATATATTTTTAAAGAAAGAACATTTTGTAATATAAATTATTCATTTTTACATTTTCAAAAAAAATGTAAAAAATATTATAAAGATAGAATTAATTTCTATAAAAATCCTAAAAATCTTATTTCAAGACAATTATTTGCAAAATATTAAATTAGGAAAAAATATTGAATTAGGAAAAAATATTGAATTAGGAAAATTTTAATATTTTTCCTAATTTAATATTTTTTTATAATGTTCATTTGTTTTGCAAATTTAAAATGCTCTTCATTCCTTCTTCTTTTTTGTAAATTGCATTCCAAACACGATATTACCACATTATTATTATAATGTCCTATATCATTATTTTTCCTATCCAAAGTCCATTGTAATTTTTCTCTTTTGTTTTCGTATATAAGAAGACATTGTTTTTTACAATAATAACAACATAATTTTGAAATAACTAATTTTTCAAATAATTCATTAAGAGTGATTATTTTATCTTTATTAAATCTATTTTTCTTTATATCTTGTTGTCTATAACTGCTTATCTTTGATTTCAGTTCTTTTATTATTAATTTGTTTTCTGAAAAGTCTTGTTCTAAATACAACATATTAATAAATTTTGTATGATTTTTTTTATTTAATATGTCTAAAGACCATTTTTTTTTATTTTTTGTTGTATTTTTTTCTAATATTATATTTTTTTTTAGATCTGCGTTTTTTTTATTGTTTTTAATGATTTTTTTTATCATATAATTTAAAATAATATAAACTTTTCACAATATATTATATATTGAATGAAATCTAAAAAAAATAAAGATGATTGCACTGAATTAAAAAATATTAAATATCAAAATATGTTACTTAGTAATTCTAAAATAACAGATGAAAGAAAAGAAAACATAAAAAATATTGAAGATTTTTTAGACAAAGAAAAAAAAGAACAAAAAACAAAACCATGGAACAAATTGGGAAAATCATCTAAAACCGTAATCATAAAAAAATTTATTAATGATTATTCTGAAAAAAATAATTTATCAGAAAAAAATGTTGAAAAATTATCCAAATTTTTATCTACTTGTATTGAAAGGAAAAAATTACAAAAAGTTAAAGATATTAACTATAATAAAACAACAGGTTTAATTGTTAATATACCAAACTTATATTTCAATCCAAAAAATGAAAAATTTATTTTAAAAAAAAGTGATAAACGTGTTTCTACATCAAAACATTTGGCTCCAAAATCAAAAAAGAAAAAAATAAAATCTACAAATAAAACAGAAAAAGTTGATAAAAAAAAGAAAAAAAATGACAATAAGAAAAAAAATGACAATAAGAAAAAAAATGACGATAAGAAAAAAAATGACGATAAGAAAAAAAATGACGATAAGAAAAAGACTATAGAAAAATACTAATAAAAAATTAATTAGTTAAATTGATAATTAAAATATATTAAAAAATATATATTAATTATTTAATGACTAAATGGACTGATTTACCTGTATTGGAAAACATACTAGATGATATTAATGCAAAAAAAATAGATAATAAAAATATAGAAGATTTCAAAGAAACGGTTATTTATTTTATTGAGGATTTTATTAAAAGTAATCCAAGAGTATATGAAAAAGAAGACTTTTTAGAAATTGTTAAAGAAAATATTGAAAATAATATACAATTAAGTTATAATTATGATATTATAAATCATTTACCTTTATCATTAGATATAATAATTGATGAATGTATTGATTTGCATTTATTAATAAATGATACACCAAGATCATTTCAAAAAACATTGATTATAAAAAATCCAAATATAGAACATGTTAACTATATTTTAGAAAATGTTAAATATAAAGAACAACCTGAACAAAGAACCGATGCTTGGTTCGATTTTCGTCATAATTTATTGACAGCTAGTTCCATTGGTCACGCTATAGGTTCTGATGCTGAAAAAAATAAAATTATTTGCGATAAATGTAAACCCATTGATAAAAATAAATTTTCAGGAACAAACATAACAAGCGCTTTCCACAATGGTCACAAATATGAACCACTTTCTACTATGATATATGAAAAATGGTATAATACTACTATTGGTGAATTTGGTTGTATAAAGCATGATAAATATACGTTTATTGGTGCTTCTCCTGATGGAATTAACATTGATCCAAAAAATATACGTTATGGTCGTTTATTGGAAATAAAAAACCCCTGTTCAGACAGAAAATTAAATGGCATTCCAAAAAAAATATATTGGATTCAAATGCAAATTCAAATGGAAGTATGGGATTTAGATGAATGCGACTTCTTTGAAACAAGATTCAAAGAATATTCTTCTGAAGAAGAATTTAATGAAGATGGAACTTTTACTAAAACAAAAGATGGTAAAATGAAAGGAATTCTTATACATTTTCAGGGAAAAGAACCTATATATAAATATGCACCCATTGGTCTTACAAAAGAAGAATTTGATGTTTGGTATGATAAACAAATGGAAGAAAAACCTGTTGAATTAAATTGGATAAAAAATATTTATTGGTATATGGATAATTACTCTTGTTCTCTTGTGGTTCGAAATAAACCATGGTTTAATGCTGTTGTTCCTTTATTTCAAGATGTTTGGAATACGATACTTAAAGAAAGAATATCAGGATATGAACACCGAAAACCAAAAAAAAAACAAAAAAAAACAAATGTTTTTAAGATTAATGACACAGACAAAACAAATAAAGAAGAAAATAAAAAAAACTCCAAAAGTATGCCCACAATTATTAAAGTTGATATTTAATATTAACAATTTATTTTAAACCGGTGTAAAATAAATTGTTAATATTTATAAATCCAACATTTCACTTATTTTTGAGCAGAAAAAACCAACGCGTCTACACATAAATCCAGGCATACAATTCTCTCCGTGTTTCATAATTATTTCATTGTTTTTATATAATGCTTTACATATTCCTCCATCATATTTTGAATCGTCGCATGGTATTGATAAATATCTTACATTATTCGTTGTCTCTTTAAAAGATTTAAATAATTCCTTTTTTTCCCTTTTTTCTTTTAATATTTTAGCAAAATCTTTATGTGGTTTAGGATTTATAACATAATTTTTTAATATTGCACCATCATAAACTTCATCTAAAGACGAAATTAATGCATTACCAAATCCTTCTTTTTCTTTTAATAATATGAACACAATGCCTAAAAATATCAATACTAATAAAAATCTATTTAATCTATTTAGTCTTGCTGCTTTCATTTATATTATAAATACATTTTTAATTTTATTTTTAATAATAATTTTATTAAATTTTTAAAACTAATAAAATTATTAGTT
>Ga0315315_10003153_pt1 | contig 15116 bp, 15 predicted proteins | sample M140m3416metaG_FD_203699 | JGI IMG/M metagenome (GOLD analysis project Ga0315315, IMG submission 203699) | Ammonia-oxidizing marine archaeal communities from Monterey Bay, California, United States - M1 40m 3416 | ecosystem: Environmental > Aquatic > Marine > Intertidal zone | place: USA...
ATGCCATGGTTCGAGATACGCTGCAAAACTACCTTTACGTTTTCCACCACCATTATGTACAACGCCACTAGTTAACATATAATTATGTGTATCTTTCATTTGTAAATCATATAATGTGCCTTGATACTTAATTTCTTCAATGTTAGTAATGCGTGAAAATAACATGTTGTTATGTCTCAAAAATTTATGGAACTTCCCTGGCTCAATATTTAAAAGTGCTGCAATTTCATTTGTTTTAGGAATACTCAGTTCATAGTTTCCTATACTTAATATACCCATACGAATTAGAATATATTTAATAGATTCTATAATATTGTGTGAATTTGTGTAAATTAAATTATTTGGATCAAATTTGTCATATGAATGAATTAAACCTTTGACTATATACTTTGCTTTTTCAATTGGAAGATTTAACCATGACGAATGTATATGTTTTTCGCCTTTTGTGTTATATATATTTGAATATCTGAACGGTAACCGAATTGTTTTATTCCAACTTATAGTTTTCCATAATTTTTCTTCAATATTTTCTTCATATTGTACCAAATGTGATGTTAAATATGATTTTACGAAATTTTCAATGCCATATTTATCTTCTAAATCTAAGAAAATATACGCATGTGTTGATGTATTTTTCATTGATCCGTCACCTAATATTAAACCACACATATAACAATCATCTTCTGTAATTGATGGGATATCTTTTTCATATTCGGGAATTGTATTAATCAACATGTCTCCAGGTCTCAGATCTTTGGCTTCAATCCATTCTGGTTCAATTAATCCACTTTTTAGGCGTGTTTTAATTAACTCATGCCCCATAGGTCTATCACCTGCAGTTTGACCTCTTAGACAATATACTGGATGTTCTGGAGTTATTGTCAAATCATAATACGAGTTTTTACTATTAATTTGTAACATTTTCCCTTCATATGGATGTTCAAGAACATTTTCAATTACTTCTGGACCATTTGTTGTAAAGATTTCAGTTACTCCAGCCTCACAATATTGAATCTCCATAGGACCTTTCGTTGTATAAATAATCGTATCAGGAAGTACACATTGATCAACATACCGTGCTGTTTCGTTATATACTTTGAGCATAGGCACTATTCCGTTTGAACGACCATTTGTGCCACGGATTAATGAACCCTCACCACGAATAGAATGAATGTGAAAACCAATTCCTCCTGCCCATTTTGAAATTTGAGCACAATCTGCTAAACCTTTATAAATTTCAGCAATAGAATCTCCAATCTCAAGTAGAAAACAACTTAGTAATTGTTGAAATGGTGTACCACAGTGAAATAGAGTTGGCGTTGCGTGAATAAATTGTTTTGTTGACATCATATTATAGGTTTCTATTGCGGTTTTAATTGTATCTTCTCCTGCTAGAATCTTTTTAGCATGTAAACCAATCGATACACGCATAAGCATATCTTGAATGCGTTCACATGGATTGAATCCAATTTTAATTAGATATGCGCGGATTAATGTCATAAATGAGAAGAAATCAAAGTTAAAATCCCGTGTATAATCAATCACATCATTCAACTTATGTTTATGTTTTTGTACAACTTCATATACCTCATCACTTACAAGTGGTACTGATTTACCGTGCATATCTGTGTTGTTATAAAGAATATTCACTGTTTCACTGAAAGAACTAGATGTGTTTTTCTGGTTATTTGATATGGCAATACGTCCAGCAAGTTTACCATATGCAGGGTTTACTGTAACCATATAAGCACATTTTTCAGCAGCTGAAGTATCTAACTCAGATGTTTTGATTCCATCATGAATTTCTGAGATTACTTGTCGCGCAATATCAATAACATCAAGATCTATATTTCCATCAGTACACAATGCTTGCAAACGACAAATTACCTTGTCAAAAGACACATCTTCCATACGTCCGCTACGCTTAATTACTCTCATTTTTATTTAATTGGTTGAAATTGGCGAATTAATAGGTTAAAATAGTTTGACTTGGTTTGTGAATAAATATATTATATGAATAGTTATATTTAAATGTTGTGAAAACGACGTATAATTATTAATGAAAAATAATTTTAAATATTTTATCGAATGTGATAATTTCAAATTTCGACTTAAACACTATGAGATACAGATATTCATCTAACTTAACTTTTTCAATTATTTAAGTTTATTTTAAATTTTATCACTTATTCATAATAATGTTCCGTGAATTATTCTATATTTTATTATGGGCAAGTATGTGGGCAGGTTTATACCATAACTTACATACCCATTATACTAAATTTAAAAGCTACTCCAGCGCTGTACAAAATAACATATTTAGTGCGGTTCATTCGGTTACATCTATTCTTTTCGCACGCTATATTCTATATGATACCCATATGTCAGCCAATGATTTCTTATATAAATATTCAACAACTACAAAATCTCTATTAGACGATACGGTTATTGAACTTGGAAATCTAACATTAACCAATGAAAGTACGTATGGTAATATGTTAGAAATCTATAATCATGTAATTGATACTCATTCAGTTACATTGATCTCTCTTAAGATGATGTCAATTTGCTATTTCCTATACGATATTGGATACATCGTAATTCATAATTTGATGTTCAAAAAATGCTTCTATCTCTATCATCATATTCTAATGATTTTGCTTCATTACTATGCTTATACAAGTGAAAATACATATGAATATATCTGGCTTTTCTATTATGGCGAGTTGTCAAATTTATTCACTTATACCACATATCACTATATGAAAACTGGTAATCAACGGATGGCGTACATAAGTTCGTTGATTCAATTTGTATGGTTCTGGTATTATCGTGGTCTAGTATTTGGGTCTATTCTCATCCCTTTTACTATGTCACTTGATAGTTATTTAATGCGTGTTCTATTAATTCCAATCTATGTAATGGGTATTATTTGGGGAATTGGGTTATACAAAAATATCAAACGTATGTTACGTTTTGATGAACAAGAATTTATACATTTGTTTGATTTACATAGAATTTATGGTGCTACATATGATGCTACTATGTGTTTTAGCAGACGTATTCTAAATATTTTTCGTCAAATTATAGACGTAAATCGCCAACATCAATATGTATCGAACCCATTATCATATGACAAAAATAATAAAAATAGTGTTGAAAATAATAATGAAAATTATAATGAAAACTTAAATAATGAAAACTTAAATACTGATAAATTACAAGAAACACATAATACTTCAGATACAACACCCAATGTTATTGATGATCCAGCCATGCCTTTGTCAAGAATAACAACACCCACGTTTAATTCAGCCCCAACCCAAGACTATGTAAGAACTACAGTAATCGATCCATCAGAAGACAGTTTGGTAGATACAGATATTATTGAAGATACAAGTAAATTTAAGATTGAATAACAAGATATTTGCTTCGCTCATATGCTCACATCGTTCCTGATTTTACAATATCCCCATGTAAAAATTGAAAGTATTTAAGATTAAAATACTGCAATAAATATATTAAAAACTTTCTTAGAAACATCATTCGAAGGTGGTAGACATAAAAGACGTGTTGATAAAATATCTCATTTGCATATTTCATAACTTCTTTCATAACTTATATCTTATTAATTTTATTCATCTAACACTTCCACAGACACATTGTCATCACTCTTTGTATTTCCGCTTGAAACCTGTTTCAAGAAATTTGGTCCAAAATGCTTATCAAAATTATCAAACACACTCATATCGCCTACATTACCATTACTACTAGTTCTCGTTGTACAATTTCCATTACCATTAATAATATTATTTGTCATGTTATAGTTTGTATTATTTCCATCCTCTTCATCACTTGATTCACATCCCATATTTTCAATTATTTTTTGTAATTCTTTATTTTCTTCTGGATATTTAATCAAAAACATTTCTCTGTTCTTCATCATATCAAGCATAATAAATGCACGTTTAGTTCTTGCATTATGAATTTTATATCTCTCAGGATGTTCTCTTGCTTCTGATCGATCTGGATGATATAGTAATGTCTTATCTCTATATGCTTTATATATATCGTCTCGACTAATATCTCTAAATTCCATTTCCATAAATCCCATACGAGCCATTTGCATCTTGAAATCGGTTTCTGGTGGTGCCCGATACTCTTTTAATTCACGTATGAAAATACGAGATAGAAGATCGTCATATAAACTTTCATAACAAGCAATAATATATTTATATCCACTTTCTTCAAGGTTATTTTTGTAGAATTTCGAGTTTTTGCGAAAACGGCCTGTATCTTTACCAAAAATATGTTTATACACAAAATCCCATTCACTACGCATATGACTTACATTCTTAACTGTCTTTGACTTACCTTTGATACTAAACACGCGTAAATTACAGTAAATTATATTAATAAATTGATCAATATAATTGTGTGCAAAATATCTTTCACGTTCGTCTTTTATAGATGTTAATGTATCATTTATCTTATCAATTATTATCCCGAAAGCTTTTTTATCATGTTCTGACGCGACTAATTTCTTTGCTTTACGCGCAGTTGTTTTACGGCGTGCTCCTCCTGACTTTTTCGTCGCAACTTTTTTAATTTTTGTTGTATTTTTCTTACGTCCTCTTCCACTCATGATTCTTGTAGCAACTTTTTTACTAATAATTTAACAGTCCGTTATTTTTAAATAAACTTAAATATAGAACAATAGAATATAATTAATATTTAAACGAAACTTTAAATTGTTTTCATTTATTTTATTGTGTAATAATACAAAGTAATAAATATAGTTAGTCATATGTATAGCTCTAGTTTTCAAAATTCGGAAAACAATTGTATTAAGTCTATTAAAAAATGGTTTGATTGCTTAAAACCGCCACATAAACGTCTCGACCCAATTCTATCACAAGATTTGAATAATTACCTATTTGCAGATGGACACCATTCAACCGCTACGAAAACTACAGGAATAACATCAGTAAGAGGTAACAAATATAAATTTCGCAATAAACACAACCGTTTAGATAGTAAGAGTCGTAGTAATAGCGAAGATTTAGGTGTGTATCAGCCACCACATCCAGAAATTATAATAACAGAAAGCTATGAAAGTATAAATTCCAGTGATGATGATTCTAGTGATGATCTTAAGCTTTCAAATTCATCCATTCGGCAATTAATTACAGCCAATTCGTTACAAGTAAGTGTAGAGTAGTCTACTATTATAAAGCTTTTAAATATTTAATTACATATCATTATTCTATATATTTCGAACTCAATAATTATTTCGAAAAGTTCTTAACTCATCTATAGGAAACTATATAATTTTGTGGGAAAACATCAAGAAACATTCATTTATATTTCGAACTTGATTTCGAAATCAGATCGAGAAGTTGTTTGGATATATTTTTGAATTATGAATATCTGAACTTGTTTTCGAACTAGATAATTATTTCGAACTTGATTTCGAAAAGTTCTTAACTCATCTATAGGAAACTATATAATTTTGTGGGAAAACATCAAGAAACATTCATTTATATTTCGAACTTGATTTCGAAAAGATTGTATATAAATATACTTTGCATAAATTGTAATAAAGATTATATAAAAACTTACAAAAATGGGTAATTGGATTAGATAAATAGTAAATAAATTATAAAAAACATAAAAGTTTCTAAGTTAAGTAAATTTATGCACAATCTGTATCTTTTTTTACCTTAAGTGTTGGTACACGATTCCATGCATAAGCAGAGACATGTGCATCACAATTTGCGTGTTGAATGAAACCAAATCCGCGGACATTAGACCATGTTTTGTCGGAACGAATATCATTAACTGCATTAGTTGTATTGTGGACGTGTGGTGTTAAATGGTCATTGCAATTAGAGTTGTATACAGTTTGAAGATCAGTGTTTTGGTTCAAAGTTCTACTTTGAACGCATTGGTTTGGTACACTACTTACGTTTTGAAAGCTCATTTGGGTTTATATTAGATTTATGTAAATACAATAAACTTAATATAATAAGAAGATAAAAATTACTTAGCAAACTTCCCAATCACTATTCAATTCTGTTGATGTGTTTAAATTAATTGTTGATTGTGATACGATAGATGAGTTTTCAGTTGATTTCATACTTTTTTTATGTAAAATATTAAATACAGTGTTTAATTCTAAGAATTTTTTCAATTCCATAAACTCATCATTATTATCATAACTAAAACAAAATGTTAAAGAAGGATTCAAATTATCAATATGCGTTGATAAATAGTTAAAACCACGAATTTCACCCAATAATTTATGTTCATCATAATCTGTAATAAAATGTGGATCTAAATAGGTTAGATTATCTAAATGTGTATGACGTCCCATAAAATAGTAACAAGATTTACCAACTCCGCCTAATATACCGTCAAATTGAGGACATAAAAATAATCGTATAATCATTTCTTTATAATAATTTTCAAGTTTATTCATACCTAGACGTGTTGAGAATATTAATATAGTCTTTTCATCACGATTAATTTCATCAATATCTATGATATTATCTGTAGTTATATGTATGAAATCATATGATACAATATAAGGTTTTTGAAATATATTATTTTCATTTAATAATAATTTATATATTTGTAATGCTGTGTACACACCAAAATAATCACCAACCTTTTCGCTACAGTTTTGTTTTTTACATTTTTTGAGAAACCTATGTATAGATAGACACCCATTTTCTCTGTAAATATCATTCATAATATCATCGGTCTTTCCCCATTTAATAAAATAATGACTTAAAAGCATTTGAACACTTTTAATTGAGCAACTCCAACCTATATCATCACATACAGAGAGTATTGCACCGCTTGTTAATTGTTTACATGTTAATGGTTTATTAAAATTATTGGTATAATTGAATTGAATATAATTATCTCTCATGTATTCATCGTACCGATTTTTAGATAGAAGCGTATTTTTCACTTGAAACATTATAAATCCATTCACTGTTAAATGATATAATAGCTTTATATTTTAAGTATATTTAGTTCAATTACCATTATTTTGTAAAATGCGACAATATATTATCAATATATAAAACAGCAAAATTATCAATATCTATAATATTATATTTAACAATATCAGGTTGTTTATATTCTTCATCTTGTGTAATATTGATGAATAAATCACCTCTTTTATTGTCTCTAGAGTGATCCGGTAAACCCATACTATCAATTCGTATAATATTATTGGCCAAATCACGTGGTTCATATGAATTATTTGGTCTATTTGCCTTACTTTTGTATTTTATATCTTTACATAAATGCGAATTTAGCGAATTTAGAGAAATTGAATAACATTTACCATCTATATATTCAAATTGTATAGGTCCTTCTAAATTCCAATATACATATGCATAAATATGATAACTACCTATACGTTTAAAGTATTTGTCCTTTTCGTCTTCACAATAAATGATAAAATCGCACGCACGTCTATAATTTGGTAAATAGTTTCCTGCTTCTGGAAAATACACTTCATATTCATTGAGAGGTATTGGGAAAATACGTTCAGTTTCATAGAATATATCACCTTTACATATATAACAGCCATCGCGATGACAAATTGAACAACTCATACATTTAGCTAAAATAGGTAACTTAATACGTATGATTTTTTCTTCTAAATATTCTTTTAATGATATTTGAAGTTCATAAATTTGATCAGGTGGTATAACAAGATTTTTTGATATAGATTTAAATGACGACTTATTAGATTTCAATTCTGGCAAATAAGCATCATCATCATTATCATCAGTATTATCATTACCATCAGGATTATCATTACCAGTAGTGTAACAAGTTGTATTAGTAGAGGAGTTATAATGTTTACCACGAGCAAAATATTTATATTCATTAATGAGTTGTAATATGAATTCGTCATCTGTTAATGATTTCATTTGAAAGAGCAAATTACTGAAAATACCTAGAAGATGTCCGTCAAGTCCTGGGAAAAAATCACGAAATAAATCAAATGGATTACTAAATTTAAAATTCCATCTGTTAGATGATGTTGAATTAAAAGTATTAAAATCAACACTATCATTATCACTATCATTGCCTGTATCAGTTGAATTTACACTTTGATCAGGTATATCAGGGGAATAATAATAGTCGTAATTTGCACGTTTATTTTTATCACTTAAAACTTGATATGCTTCTGATATTTTTACAAACATAGTATGAGCATTTGGATCTTTATTCTTGTCAGGGTGCCATTTAAGTGCTAATCTACGATATGCCAATGTTACATCTTTTTTATTACATGTACGTTGTAATCCAAGAATGTCATAGTAATTAGACATTATATATGTACTATTACAAATTACATAGACATTTATTTAAAGCTTTAAACACATATACAAATTTATTTATATTTAATCTAAGACCCATATATATATAGATATGTACCGTTTTTCAGAAAGTTCAAGAATGATTATGTAAGTCAGAGAAATATCAGAATATGTTTGGAATATAGAATATATTTACAAACTTATTGGAACAATGCCTCAATGAGAACACCCGATGAGGTAAGTATGTATCGGTATATTAGTTTAAAAATATGTTGCAATAATAATTATACTTTTATTTGATTTAATTTATTTATATATTTGTTTATCTATATAATTTATTTATCTATTTACATAAAATGTCAAGTGGAAAAAAAGTATATAATGTCCAGTCTTCTGAAGTATCTGGTCTAATTGGTCGGAATAAATATTGCCCACGTGAGCAAGCAATGTTAAAATTTATTAAACGTATGAATTACAATAATTTCAAACGTCTTTTGCGTGTAATAAATGTTCGTGAAGTTTACGTCATTGCAAATGAATTACTATCTGAGAGTGGAAATATTAAAGATAAATTTACAGAAGCAATTTGCGCATCTAATACTGATGAGTTACAAGATAAATTAAAGGAATTGTATAAAGAAATTGAGAAAACCAATTACTATAAAACAAAAAAGGAATATTTACAAAATGAAATTAAAGGACGTGTTTACATGACACGTGGTACTAAATATGAAAAGAAAGGTATAGATCAATATCAGCACAAAACAAAAAAGAAAATTACAAATCGTAATGAGGAAATGATTGAAAAAGTAGTAAAACGGTTGCCTGAATATACAATAATGTTGAGATCTAAAATTGATGGTATTGATAGAGCAAACAATTGTTTAATTGAACACAAAAATCGCGTATATGAATTATTTGATGAGATTCCAGTTCATGAACAAGTTCAATTAGAAATTTATATGCGTGTCACAGGTCTATCAAAATGTAAATTAGTTCAAACACATTTTAATGAAGTAAGTGAAATTGATTTTGTACCAACTACACAAGGATGGAAAGAAATAAAAACAAAGTTAATTGCAACAATGATCGAAATACACGATTTACTTGGAAATGAAGATAAATTAAAGACGTTTATATCAAAATACCGCAAATACTTGTAAAGTAACAACTAAATTATTATGATTATTTTATTTACAATATAATACACATTGAAAATCCATTTCTTTTATGTTGTTCTATATTTTTTACATTAACCTCATCTGATGGTGTCGTACCGCGAATACGTTCATGTTGATTTAATACACCATTATTAAATTCTTTAATCAAACGCAATCGTCGTTCGTTTAGCTTATCAATTTCTTGCTTATGCTTTACTTTTTTTTTCTGTATTTTAAATTCTATGTTATTAATTGAACTACGAATTTTACGTTGCATCAGACTTTGTGCTCGTAGTAACTCATTACGTTCAGATGAAATATTAGAAATGGGTGATACTCTTAATTTATTATTTTTAATTTTACGAGATGAAGAACGCGGTTGTGTTGAAGAATCAACATCTCGTGGCGTAGAATCAGATGACGATGAATTTGTATCTGTGTCGTAATACCCATTTGTAATTGTTTGTGATAAATCATTTGAAATGGTTATAGCTGGATGAATTTTACCATTCTTCATTGCGAAATAATATAATTTGATAGTTATAATTTGATAGTTATAGTAATAACTTAAATAAATGTGATAATAAACAAAAGAATTGTGTTAATAACAATAATAAGAAATAAATAATTAAATTTCGACGTTAATTTCTAAATATCAAAAAACGTCATAATTAGCGACGGTCATCACGGCGATTGTATCCACCACTGCGGCGACTGTTACCGCGACGATCATCACGGCGATTGTGGCCACGTCCACTGCGGCGACGATAACTGCGGGTGTTGTCATCAGAATCACCGTCTTCATCGTTGCGGTCATCATTGTGCTCACGGTTATACTCATCACGTTCATGACGTAGAAGAGCATTTGTTTCACAACGAAGTGGTCCATGGCGAACACCGGTTACATCTTTTGCTTCAGTTTTGTCAGAATCTCCATCAGATGGACCAACTGAGAAATCAACGTATTCACCAGGGTAAAGACGTTTCCAACAATCAACAGACACATTTAGGTTAGAGTGATGAACGAATACATCCTCTTTTGTGTCAAAATTTGTTACAAATCCATGGCCACCAGTGAACCATTTTACAATACCAAGAAAACGCTCAGAAGTTTCAGTAGTAGTATCAGTTGTATCTGGTACAGTGACAGTATTATCAGTATTAGTGCTAGACATGTTTATTGCGTTGAAGTAAATGAAAAGTTTTAAATAAAATATAAAAGTTTAATTAATTTGGAAGTAATCTTACAATGCTTCATTCCTTTAAATCAAAATTCTTATTTTAAATAAACTATGTGTTTCTTTAAATAGATATTACATTTAAAGATATGATTCTATAAAAAAATATTTTGATGACGCAACTAATAACGTGTTATTGTGAGTGATTTTTTGGTATATTTGGTTTGATATATTCATCAACTATAAATTGACTATATTCTTGAGCGGAATCATGTTCATTTAATTTATTTGTATCTAGTTTTCTATAAGATTTCAACAATTGTCTAGAAACATCACGAGGCATTGTTTGGTTAATCCATCCCATAAACAGACGTTTGTATCTGTTGTTTGTAATTAAACTACGGTATTTGTTAATAAATTCAGATTTCGCTTTTTTAACATCGTTTAAATAATCTTGTTTATAGCCTTCACGATATTCATGTATATTTTGACGTATAACCTGAATTTGGGTTAATAATGTATGTAATCCACCATCTTGTATAGTTTTATATACATCTGGATTATCTTGTTCAAAACGTTTACGTTTACTTTCTTCTAATGTTTTTTTATGTATTTCAAGAATAGTTGCAAGAAAATGTTCTGTAACTTGGTCAGTTAAAATTTTACGAAATAGTTTAACATATTTGGATTGAAATTCTGAATATTTATCTTTTAGAGCTTGGCCTATAGAAATAATATTAGTTTTATAATTATGTTCTATTCTTTGATATGTATTATAGATATCTAAATACCTTTTTTCTAATTCATCAGCAGACAAAACCATAATAGCAATTATAATGTAATCGGTTGATTAAAAATGATATTAATAATATAGTTTATAAATATATGATTAAAACACACTAATAACATATGTATTTAGCAAATAATGTCGTCAATAATTTTATAAACGTATGTTATATCAAAACGTTAAACAACCGATTTTATCATTAATTTGTTTAGTTAATAAAATGAGTGCTGGATGGAAAACACGCTTACAAAAATATAATCTAGAACATGATATTAAAGTTCAACCAACTATACAATCTGGAGGTAGTATTACAACCAATACATCTAAAATAAATGCGAATATACGTGAGGAATATTTCCAAACAATAACATTAAATGGACAAAGTTATTCAACAGCCGAGCGTTCAGGAATAGAAATGATAAAAAATATTATAACACTATATAACAAGTTTGACGAGAAATAAGGATATTATGAATGTTTTTATTTTGTACTTTTTTGTGAATTATATAGTAATCTCATAACTTCGGACTATGGGACTTCACACTAAATGAAATTAATTTGGACAAAAATGTATAAAATGAACCGACAGGTCATGGGAGATAATTCTCAATCATTCTTTTAATTTGTCCTTCAAATGCATTTAATAATATACCAATTGTTGGTCCCGTATATACAAGTAAACCCATACGTCGTCTCTTTATTGCAACTGGTTTTCCAAATATATGTATAGATAAATTTTTTATTTTGAATAAATCCTCAGGTAACGCAATTACATCTGACATATTAAGTTCAGGTTCATCTCCTGAATTACGAACAATTAACGGAACTGAAATACCACTTGAATGTAATTCTATTTTAGGAACTGGTATATTCATAAACGCACGAAGATGCAATTCAAATTGTGACATATTTTGTGTATAACTTGTTAACATTGCCGTATCATGTGGTCGTGGAGACATTTCATTGAAATATATATTACTCCCTTTGATGAAAAACTCCACACCAAATATACCATATCCACCTAAATCATCAACCATTAATTTAGCAATTTTCATACATTCTTCTTCTACACGTTGTGTTAAAAATGAAAATGATTGTATTGACTGTGCAAAATCTCCATTTTTTTGTTTATGAATAATTGGCTTACAGAAATCTACACCATCTTTATGTCGAAGTGTCATTAGTGTTAACTCATAATCAAAGTCTACAATCTTTTCTATAATTACTTTATCACAACCCCCACGACATTCAGTATGTGCTTTATTCCATGCAATTTCAATATCTTCTTCACACATCAATGTACTTTGACCCTGTCCAGATGAACTCATCACGGGTTTTACTATAGATGGAAATCCAATATCTTTGACGAATTCTACAAATTCATCATAGGTTTCTGCAAATTTATAATTACTTGTCATGATCTTATATTTTTCAGATGCTAGACGACGAATGCGCTCACGATTCATTGTATAATACACTGCTTTAGCACTTGGTACCACATTAAATCCTTCATTCTCTAACGCAACCAGCGTCTCAATATGTAAAGCTTCTATTTCAGGAACAATATGGGTTGGTTGAATATTTTGCACTAGTTTTCTTAATTCCTGTTCATTTGTCATATCGATTACATAACTATGATGAGCTACATGTGTGGCAGGTGCACCTTCATATCTTGATACTGCATAGGTCTCAAATCCCCAACGATGAGCCTCTAATAATAATTCTTTTCCAAGTTCACCTGACCCAAGTAACAATAGTTTACGAGAGCTGTGATCACTTCCTGGTGAAGTAAATACTATATTTTTAAAATTATTCATTTAAATGTTATACACGAGATTTTATTAATCTGACTGGAAGATATAAATAGATATATACTGTAACGTTTAAATTCATTTAAAGAATATGCGCTATTATAAACATACTTTTATTAGATTTAAGTTTTTATAATTTATAAATAGTTATGGTACAAACTGCAAAATCAAAAAATACTAATACATCAAGTGATGAAATAACACAAGAAAAATATAACAATGTTGTTAGACAATTAAAACGAGAAAGACGTAAAATTCGTAAAATCAATCGTCAAAGATTCAATAATGAAATACGTAAAGCTGCAGAAGAATCAGTGAACGGTTCATTACAAAACAAAATTAACAAATTAAAAGACCATATTTTAGAATTAGAAGAAGATTATGATATAAAAAGATACAATGATAGAGCAGATTTTAAGAATGCTATTTGTAGAATTGCAACATATGCATTTAGTGTATGTGGTATATGGGTTCTTCGAGAACTATATTTTGCATCATCTTGTGATTGTGAACAATGGGAATAAATAAATTATTAGAATAACGTTATTTTCTCTATTTTTTATAAGACTTGAGTTTATTAATTTAACTTTAACATGAAACTTATAGAATCAAAAAATGATTTCGTTGGTATTTTCATCATTGGCGTTATAGTTGTATGTATTGCATTATTTATTCAAAATAGTTATAACAATCTCACCTATGTTAAATCAAATGTAGATAATCGTCGTTATTTAGTACGTAATATAAAAGATAAACAAGAAGCTGCTGATATGTTAGCAACGATAAACCAAAAATTAGAAACATTAAAGGTTCATCTAGAAAAGAAATATCCAGACGATGCACGCATTAAGCGGCTGCAGACAAATTACATCCCAGAAAATATCTGCGAAAGTGTTGCTCATGATCAAAATACGTCCTACAGTGTTAATAAGGGCGAGAAAGTTGTATTCTGTATTCGATCTAAAGAGACAAATAAGCTAGAAGATCTAAACACATTAACCTTCGTAGCTATACACGAGATGGGACATCTTGCTTCAGGTACAGTTGGCCATAACCAAGAATTTTGGACAAATTTTGAATTCCTATTAAGAGAGGCAGTCGAAATAGGAATATATAAAAAGATTGAGTATAGCAAAGACCCTCAACCATATTGTGGTATTCACATTACAGACAGTCCTATAGAATAATTAAAATTAGAATAAAATCTAAAGTTATTTTATTCACCATTAGCCTACGAGCCTACAAACAGTTCAATTGGTTAATATGATCAGTGATTATAGAGGCACCTGGCTTATAATATTAATCTATATTAACTCACATCCTTAAAGTTAACATACGAGCCTACGAGCCTACGAGCCTACGAGCCTACAAACAGTTCAATTGGTTAATATGATCAGTGATTATAGAGGCACCTGGCTTATAATATTAATCTATATTAACTCACATCCTTAAAGTTAGCTTATAATTACATGCCAGATCACATGTTTTGCCAAACCGCTTTATTTTATTATCTCTATAAAATTATAACTAAACATATTCATTGTAGCTAGTTGGCAATTTACAGAGTTGTTCTATTTGGAGAACGTTGAAAATATATGACAATATCCTTATCCAGGTATATTCATTTTCAATTTAATCATTTTTATACCGACATTAATCCACCGGTTTATACCTACACAACAACACCCACACCAAAGACATAATGTTAATATATTTATTAATTTCACATACTTTTACATAATTACGACAGAGTATTTTACACACACACGATATTAACATACAATATACAATATACAATATACAACATACAATATACAACATACAACATACAA
>Ga0315315_10003156_pt1 | contig 15110 bp, 15 predicted proteins | sample M140m3416metaG_FD_203699 | JGI IMG/M metagenome (GOLD analysis project Ga0315315, IMG submission 203699) | Ammonia-oxidizing marine archaeal communities from Monterey Bay, California, United States - M1 40m 3416 | ecosystem: Environmental > Aquatic > Marine > Intertidal zone | place: USA...
CATTTTGAATAAGCAATTAATAAAATTAAAATAGTTATACTTAAAAAGTTAGTTTTTTTATTATGAAATTTTATTGCAGCCTCTGCTGCTTTATTTAGATTGGATGAATAATGATATTTATCAAATTCTTCCATAACCTTTGGTGCATTTTCTGAAAATTTAATTAGATTTTCTTTGACTGTTATCCTTTTAAGCTTATCAAGCAGGTCATCTTTATTATAAGGATCGAAAGTAAAGCCAACATCTCTTCCTTCAACCAAGTTCGGAGCCGATCCACACATTTTTGATACCAATACTGGCTTGCTGCATGAAAGCGATTCATTTACAACTAAGCCCCATTGCTCAGTTGTACTTGGAAGAACGAAACAAGAGCTCAAGCCATAAAATATTGGAATTTGATTGTACTGAATGTAGCCTGGATAAAAAACCTTATCATCTATGTTGAGATTTGATGCCATTTCAGTAAGCTCATCCTTTAGTGGACCGTCTCCAGCAATAACAAGGTTCCACGAACTATCTATATCATTGAACTGTTTAAAAACTTCTAATAAAAATTTTAAATTCTTTTTTTCAATAAAACGGCATGATGTAAATAAAAACTTTTCAGGTAGATTTAAATTTTTTCGAAGAAGAGACTTACTTTCTTTAGAAAGTTTAGAATTCTTAATAAAATATTCATTATCTACAAGATCACAACCTGGGAAAATTTTTTCTTTATTAAAACCAAGATCTTCTAGATATTGCATTTGGTTAATACCTCCGACAAATGCTGAATCAAAAAGTTTTAATAAATATCTTTTGGCAAACTCTTTTATTTTTAACCTTTTGAAATCATGAGACTGGCTCTCAGATAAGATTATTATTGGTATATTATTAGCTATACTCCATGATACTCCTAAAAGAGAAGCTATGGCATCCCAACCTGAAATCAAAACCACATCAGGCGTAATATTATTCAAAACAGAAAACAGCCTTTTTTTTATTTCTTTTTTTGATTTTTGTGTAATTGGCTTATCATCAAATAAAGTAATTTTATTGGGTACTTTTTCTTTTGATGTGTCCCAATAATTGGTATGGTCTTCATTAGAAAATTCTATGAAAGTACAATCAGAAGATATGTTGCTGGCCTCAAGTCTAGCATAATGGTAAGGGCCCATAGTGTCATTTAAGAAAGCAATTTTAATTTTTTTTGTCATTTATCTAAAAGTAATTGTTTTGTAGCTGTTGCAATGTTTTGTGGATCTGAAAGAGAAATCACATGATTTCTCAATGAAAGAAGTAAATTATGATATGTATCTTTATTATTAATAATAGCAGTTATTTTCTTAGCCATAACTTCTAGATTATGATCTTCATGAAAGAAAAATCTATATTCATCTGTGAGAATTTCCTTAATACCACCATTTTTCACAGAAATAATTGTAAAAATTCCTTTTAGGATTGATTCTAATGGGGATAAGCCAACGGCGTCCCAATCAGAATTGAAAATCATAAAATCGATTGAATTATAATAATCATCTAAATTATCTTGCCATCCTAGCCAAACAATATCATCTGATATTTTAAGTTTTTTTGCTAATTTTAATAAATTATCTTTTTCTTCTCCATCACCAGCTATGAGAAACTTAGCGGAGGGATGTAGGTCTTTAATTTTTCTTGCAAGATTAATAAAAACATCAAATCTTTTTCTTTTAATAAGCCAGCCTGCGTTTCCAAAAATAATTGCATCGCTAGGCAAGCCTAATTTTCTTCTTGATTTTTCTTTTAAAAAATTTTCTTGTAAAGATTTTTTTTGAATAGGGTTATGTATTACTTCAGAAATTGATTCAACCTTTTTGTATATTGCTATGGCTTCATCTCTAATAAATCCTGATGCAAAAGTAATACGTTTAAATTTACGGCAAGCAATAAAATAAATTAACTTCCAAATAAATATATTTTTTACGCCTTGATGATGAAAATGGATAGCAAGATATCTATTTTCCTTACATTTTTTACCTAGAGCTAACATACCAATTAAGCTATGACCTGTCATCATTATTGAATCAGCATCTGAATTTGCTATTTTTGATTTTATATCAAAGAAACTCCTCCAACCTCCCATACCTTTATATGATGAGTCTGTTGCAGAAATATTTTCTTTATCTAGCTTAGCTTTAAGAGGACCAAAAGGTGTTAGTGACAAGACCTCAAAACTGCATCCAAGAGATATCATTCCTCGCATTAACTCTACTGATGACTGCTCCATTCCACCTAAGCCGGTGCCTTGAAGGATATTTAATATCTTCATATTTTATAATGACAGATTCTTTTTAAAATATTCGACTGTCTTAATTAATCCTTCTCTCAAGGGAACTTCTGGTTGCCAATTGAACTCTTTTTTGGCAAGTGAAATATCTGGTCTTCTTTGCTCAGGGTCATCTTGGGGCAATGGTTTAAATATAATTTCTGAGGAACTTTTTGTTACAGATAAAACTTCACTTGCAAGTTCTAACATTGAAAACTCTTTAGGGTTTCCAATGTTAACAGGACCATAAAAGCTTTCACTTGAATTCATCATTGCAACAAATGCTTTTATAAGGTCATCCACATAACAAAAAGACCTGGTTTGATTTCCCTCTCCGTATATAGTTATAGGCTCATTTTTTAGTGCTTGGACTATAAAATTTGAAACAACTCGCCCATCATTAGCTTGCATGTTAGGACCATAGGTATTAAAAATACGCACTATTTTAATTCTAGAACCGTATTGTCTTTGATAATCAAAGCAAAATGTCTCAGCACATCTTTTACCCTCATCATAACAAGCACGCGGCCCTATTGGGTTAACATTTCCCCAATAAGATTCTTTTTGAGGATGCATTGAAGGGTTACCGTATACCTCACTAGTTGATGCATGAAAAATTTTTGCATTTTTTATTAGTGCTAAGTCAAGAAGATTTAGGATGCCAAGAACGCTCGTCTTATTAGTTTTTACTGGATCTTTTTGATAATTAACTGGGGAAGCTGGACATGCAAGATTGTAAATTTCATCTATATGTTGATCAAGGTTAATTTTTGTTGTTATATCCTGATTAATAAACTTAAAATTTTTATTATTATGAAGATGTTGGATGTTATCTAAGCTTCCAGTTTCAAGGTTGTCTAAACAAACTACATTATTTCCTTCGTCAAGTATCTTTTTACAAAGGTGACTTCCAAGGAATCCAGAGCCACCAGTAATCAAAATTGTTTTATTATTATTTAAGAGCATTGGAATATATTTTTATCTATGTTTAATAAGCTCATTATAAACGTTAGATAGACTTTTCTGATATTAAATCTATAAAATATCTAACTCTGGACTTTATATCATGACCATCTTTATTTACCCTTTCTTTGCCTGCTTTAGATATTTTATCTATTAACTGAGGATTTGAAATAAGCCATTTAACTTTATTTAGCATTTCCTCTTTAGTTTCAAAAAACACAGCCTCCTGATCTTCTATGAAAAAATTCTTTATGACATCATTGCTTTCACACAAAAGTAAATTACCAGAAGCTGGAATCTCAAAACATCTTCGTGTATAGACGTCTCTATTCCATTTAGATAAGAATGATAAACATATCTTAGAAGCATTAAGCGACTTAAAATAATTTACCTGATCTAAGCGCTCAATCTTGCCAAATTTAGCCTTAAACCTTGTTGGTGCTTTTTCATTCCAACCAGTTCCAAATATTTTAATTTTTATACCACTATCATATATGGATTCAATATACTCAGATCTATAATCATTTTCATAATGACCAATAAAAACGACATCACAAGAGAACCTATTTTTTTCTTCGATGCTTAATTGAGTCTCAGAAAATACTTCTGGAATAAAATATGGAGGCAATAAATGAGTAATAGATTTAGTATATTTTTTTGATTCAATAAGATTAATTGGTCTATATACAAAATGAAAATTGGAATGCTTAATATATTTTAAGAAATATCTCCATAAAAAAAATTGAGCCAAAGGCTTGTTTTTCCTAGTATATGGATCGTCATTGCTGTAAGTGATAATTTGAACACCTTCATTTTTGAGCAAGGTTATAGTTCTACTAGAAATATGTGTAGCATTCCATAAAAAAATCTAATCGGGCTTCTCTTTTAAAGATAAAGCAATAAGACTGTCTTTAAAACCTTTGGTTGAAAAATTAGTTGGAATTAATTGTTGAATTTTATTGAGGCTACCTTTTCTAAAAACAAAAGGTATGACATCAAAACCATGAGATTTCAGTGAATTAGAAAATGCTTTTTCACAATGATCCCATGACCAATCACCAGCAATAATTATTTTTTTCATACAAGTTCTTAGAATCTTTTGATTATATTTTTAATACCATTATCAAATGATATTTTTGGAGACCAAGACAATATTTTTCTTGCTTTTGAGATATCTGCAATTACATCATTGATCTCATTATCTCTTTCAATATTTCTAGAAGTAACTGTAACTTCAGAATTTGCTTGTTTTACAATAGTATTAATAACCTGCTCTACACTAATTGAGACTCCAGAGCCAAGATTGTAAACCTCAAGACCGTTAAAAGAATTCATTCCCGAAATTAAGCCATCAACCAAGTCATCTATGTATAAATAGTCACGTTTAGGCTTGAAAGTATTAACTTCAACAGGATTATTATTCATAACCTGTGACATAATTTCTGGTATAAGAAACCTTTTATCTTGACCAAAACCATAAACATTAAATGGTCTAAATATATTTATTTCAATATTTTTATACTTGGAGTAAAAATTACACAAATTCTCAGCCATATGTTTAGAAAGAGCATAAGGATTATTTGGCTTAGGTATAACATTTTCATTCACAGGCATGTTTACCTCATTTCCATATATATATGCACTAACAAATATAAGTGGTATTTTTTTTGACTCACAGAATTTTAATACATTTAATGTGCCTAATACATTTGTGTTGATGAATGAATTTGGGTTATTCCAGGAATCAGGAACAAAAGTTCTTCCAGCAAGGTGATATACATAATCTATATTTGAGTTCTCGTAAAATTTTAAAAAGTTGTAATCAATGACATCGCCATCTTTTGTAGAAAAGGTAAAAACATTAAATCCATTTAATTCAAGTGTATTTACCAAATTCCTGCCAATAAACCCAGAAGATCCAGTAACTAAAATATTCATTTAAAGAAAGTTCCTTTTAAAGTCCTTAAAATCTTTTGATGCCTGTATATAATCAGAAGGTCTCCCAATGTCTTGCCAGTAGTCTTTAAATTTAATGACCTTAACCTCTTTATTATTTTCTATTAATTTATACATTAAGTGATCGAAACCAAATTCTTCATCATAAGGGATGAAATCTAATGCGTTTTCAGACATCATATATATACCCATACTAACTTCATATGCTTTTTGAGGTTTCTCTTCTAACTTGAGAAGTCTTTCGTTTTTAGTTTCAAGAACGCCGTAATCAACTAACTCGAATCTATCAAAAGAAGAAATGGTAAAAATTTGATTCTCAGATACATGACTATCATAAAAATTTTTAAAATCTAGATTAGTTAGAATATCGCCATTCATAACAAGAAAATTTTTAGGTAGATCGTTGATAAGTTTTAATGGCCCCATTGTGCTAAGTGGTTTTTTTTCTAAGGAATAATCAATTTTAATTGACCATTTAGAACCATCCTCACAAAAATCTTTAATTATTTCAGACATATGGTTTACAGCTAATGTTAAATGATCAAAGCCAGCTTTTTTTAACTGCATTATGATGATTTCCAATATAGGAGTTTCGTCTAATGGCACTAATGGCTTTGGCAAAGAAACAGTATATGGTTTAAGTCTAGTACCTTTACCGCCAGCAAGAATAATAGCCCTTTTACCCATTTTTAATCCTCATGCTTATTATATTAATATAAATTGAAAAGCTAGGCTATGACTGGTTTTCCAATAGGATGATATTCGATTAAAGTTCCATTTATTGACGTTGAATTAATTATATTTCTTCCATCAAAAATAATGGGGTTATTCATAAGATGAATAATTTTCTCAATATCTATGTCTTTAAAATCATCCCATTCGGTAACTATAACAACTGCATCAGCCCCTTTAAGGCAATCATTTTTATTGTTTTTATATTTAATTGGTAGTCCTTTAAATACTCTTTTAGCCTCTTTCGTTGCTTCAGGGTCATATGCATTAATGCTTGCGCCTTTTGATATAAGCTTTGTTATTAAGTCTATACTTGGGGCTTCTCTCATGTCATCGGTATTGGGTTTAAATGAAAGCCCCCATACAGCAATCCTTTTATTTTTTAGCCTACCGCTAAATCTTTTTGATATTTTTTTATAAAGGATATTCTTTTGATTATTATTTACATCTGTTGCCGCTTTAATGATTTTTAAATCCATGCCAGCCTGATCTTTAGAAAGCTTTTGCAGTGCTGCAACATCTTTAGGAAAACATGAGCCTCCATAACCGCAACCTGCATTGAGAAAGCTATTCCCTATCCTAGAATCAGATCCAATACCCCTCTTAACTTCTTCAATATCTGCTCCAATAAGTTCAGATAAATTTGCAATCTCATTAATAAAGCTAATCCTGCATGCTAATAAAGAATTGGCTGCATATTTTGTCAATTCAGCACTTATGGGATCCATGGCAATAAAAGATTTTGAGTTTTTAATAAATTTTTTATATAAATCCTTCATCACTTTTGTACTTGATTTATCGGACGAGCCAATAACAACTCTATCAGGATATAAAAAATCTTTTAGTGCAGTTCCCTCTCTCAAAAACTCTGGATTAGACACTACAGAATATTTAATATTTAGATTTCTTTTTTCTAAGATTTCTTTGATTGTTTTAGACACTTTGCCTGCACTTCCAACTGGCACTGTACTTTTATTGACAATAATTTTATTTCTACTCATGTATTTAGCGATATTACTTGCTGCACTTAATACATAATTAATATCAGCAGAACCATCTTCGCTTTGAGGGGTTCCGACGCATATGAACTGAACATCTCCATGTTCTACTGACTTTTTAATATTTGATGTAAAAGTTAACCTTTTATTTTTAATATTTTTTAATGCTAGCTCTTCTAGTCCAGGTTCATATATTGGAATTATTCCTTGGCTAAGTTTTCTAATTCTTGATTTGTTTACATCAAGACAAAGAACATCATTTCCAGAATCCGCAAAACATACTGCCGCTACTAAGCCCACATATCCAGAACCAATAATTGTTATTTTCATAATTTTCTATATTTTATATGTTGTATATATCTGATTTATATTTAATTAGATTCTCAGGATTTAAAAACCAATCAATGGTTTTAGATAGTCCAATTTCAAGACCCTGAATACCATAATTTGAGGGTTGCCATTCAAGAAGTTCCTTAGCTTTCTTATTACAAGCACATAGTCTTTCAACTTCGCTATTTTCAGGTCGCAATCTTTCTTCATCAGAAACAATATCAATACTTGTATTCATTAGTTTTGCTATTGTTTCTACAGTTTCGCCTATAGAAATTTCAAAACCACTGCCTATATTTATCACTTCTCCAATTGAATTTTTTGATCTTAATGCAGCTAAAAAACCAGATGCAGTATCTTCTACAAAATTAAAATCTCTTGTTGGCGATATTGATCCAAGCTTTATCTTTGTTTTTCCTGAAGCAATTTGAGAAATAATAGTTGGTATTACTGCTCTAGCCGACTGTCTTGGTCCATATGTATTAAATGGTCTAAGAATGCATACTGGTATTTCAAAGGATGAATGATATGACAAAGCCATTTGGTCTGCAGATATTTTTGAAGCTGAATACGGTGATTGTCCTTGCAAAGGATGATCCTCAGTAATAGGTACAAATAATGCAGAGCCATAAACCTCACTTGTTGATGTTTGTATAACTCTATCAACATTGAGAGATTTTGCTGCCTCAAGAATATTAATTGCGCCTGTAATATTTGTTTCAACATAAGATTGAGGTGCAACATAAGAAAATGGTATAGCAATCAATGCAGCAAGATTCATCACGGCCTCACACCCCTCCATGGATTGCTTTACAAAGAAAGGATCCCTAATATCGCCACAAACAACTTCAACTGAATCAAGAGCTTCCTTGTCAATATCTTCAAGCCACCCCCAATTATTAAATGAATTATATTGGGCAAATGCTTTTACGGAGTACCCCTCTTTAACGAGGAGTTCAACTAGATGTGAACCGATAAAACCATCAGCACCTGTTACTAAAATTTTTTTCATATATCTTATATTTATCTAACCTTTAAAAAATAATTTTCATAATTATTGATCATATTTTTCACAGTATACTTTTGATCTATAGTATTGCGTGCATTAAATCTAAATTTCTTATAGTTTTTATTATCTAAAAATAACTCGTTTGTATAAACAGCGATAGCTTCCATGTCTTTAAAATTAGCAAGATACCCATTGACACCATGCTCAATAACATCATTAACGCCTCTTACATCGAATCCAATTGAAGGAATTCCTAATGCCATTGCTTCCATTATGACTAATGGCATCCCTTCACTTTCACTTAGATGCCAAAAAATATGAGAATTTGCAATTAAATTAAAAGCATCATCCCTCCTTCCAAGCAATGAAATGTCACTTTCAAGTTGATTTTCAGAAATTTTTTCTTGAATATAAAACTCGTCTGAGCCTGTACCGATTATTGATACAGATATATTTTGTTTTGGGTATAGTTTTTTATAAGCTTTGACGACATCTATTGCATATCTTTGCCCTTTTTCTTTATAAACTGTACCTAACATTGTTATGTTAACTATATTTCTAACTACAATTTCATGATTTGGTTTAAGTTCGCTATTATCTATTCCAGAAGGAATTACAGTGATTTTAGATTGATCAACAGATATATAATTTATAAAAGCATTTTTTAGACTTTCAGTTGGTACTATTACATCATAATTTAGTATACGCATACTCAGTTTATCTAATAATTTATATATTCTTTGCTTTAAAGAATTACTTCTGGCAACCGAGCCATATCCTTGTATTACATGTATAAATTTATTACTGATACCAGAAAAAGCTGAAATAATAACCATAATTGGTGAAAACACGCATATTAAATCAGGATTGTATTCATTTGTAACTTCTTTAAATCTGTTGATAAGTTTAGGAAAAATATAAGGCCATTTGTATTGATGGTTATTTATTAAGGAGACTTTCTTAAGATTTTTGTACTCATGTTCAGGATATTCATCAATATCTACAACTTGAACAATTTTAATATTATGTCCTTTACTATTGAGGTGCCCAGCTATTTGAAGCAAAAGCTTTTCAGCTCCCCCTCTTCTAAGAGAATGAACAAAAAACATAACTTTCATATATTTATCCTATATTCTAGTTATAAAATTCTTTAATTTTTGAAGTTATATAATCAATATCATCATCACTTAATTGTGCTGCAGAAGGAAGCCAAAGACCTTTTTTACCAACATTATATGAAACTGGGTATTCTCCTGATTCATTATAAGCCTCCTGCATATTTAATGGAGGATACATATCTCGAGAGCCAATATTATTTTCTTTTAGGAAGTTTTGTAGTCCTTGTTTATCCTCACACATTGCATCAATGAACCACGGAGTAGTATTTTTAAGATCATGCTCAAAAAGTTTAATTTCCTCAGTATCTGCTAAATTATCTTTAAACCTTGTCCACATTTTCTTTTTAAGCAAGATCCTATTTTCTAATTTTTTCATTTGCTCAATACCAATAGCTGCTTGCATTTCTGTAAATTTTGAATTAAAGCCTATTGCCTTATGGGTATCATTGCCTGAAGATGCTCTACCAAAATTTTTCAGTAACATAATTTTTTCAGCCAAACCAGAGTCATTTGTAAAAAGTGCTCCACCTTGACCGGTAGTAATAATTTTTGGCATAGAAAATGAAAAGCTTCCAATGTCGCCCTTTAATCCGATATGTGTTCCGTCGGGATAAAAGGACCCTAGAGCTTGAGCAGAATCCTCAATAATTTTTATGTTATTATCTTTTGCAAGTTTAATGAAATCCTCTATATCCACTTTAGGATATCTACCATTAGCAGCTACAAGCATAATAAGCTTAGTTTTAGGAGTAATTGCTTCTTTAACTTTATTGATATCTAGACATAAAGTCTCCTCTTCGACATCAACAAATATTGGCTTTGCACCAATCATCTTTACAGAGTTTGGAGTTGCAACCATTGTAAAATTTGGAACAATAACTTCATCAGTTGGACTAATATCAAGCGCTAATGCAGCTAAAGTTAAGCTAATAGTTCCATTATTCACAGCCATGCAATATTTAGAGTTTGTAAAATTTCTTATAGAATTTTCAAACTCTTCGGTTAATTTAAATTCTGTAAGAAAGCCATCTGTTTGCATATATTCATTAATGGCATTTCTTTCCTCATCACCAATCCATGGCCTCATTTGCATAATAAATTCTCTACTCATTTTTCAACTCCAAAAATTCTTTGATATTAGTAATGAAATCTTTTTCTAATCTTAAAATTTCATCCTTGTTTCTATTCTTAATCTTTCTTGTTGGAATCCCTACATTTAGACTCCAATCTTGAAGATCGCAATTAACAACGCAATTTGCACCTACTGAAGAGCCTTTATGAAGAGTTACATTAGGTAAAACAGTTGAATTTGAACCGACAATTGTATGCTCATTAAGAACAATTTTACCAATAACCGCATTAGCTTTATATTTTTTATCGACTAGCGGCGTTGCAATTCCATTAAGATAATCGTCACTTCCGGCAGACAAAACTACATTTGGAGAGAGTGTTGAAAAATTTTTCATTTCAACAGAACTATCTGGACCGCCAATAATCTTGCAGCCTGAAGATATATGAACATATGATGAAATTTTTAGTGAAGTACTAATATAGGTAAAATCATCAATGATTACATTGTCACCGATCTCTACCAAATGAGGATATCTAATTCTAACGGTCTTACCAATAATTACATTATCGCCACATTTCTTTAGATCCTTCCTATCAAAAAAAATATTATCCATTAGCCGTTAGCTTTTAACCTTACCCTATCTAATTCAGCACCAACATATGGTCCATTCTTGACCTCTAAGACTTGTGTATCATCTTCCAGAATATGATATCCATGAGCTCCTCTTAATAAAATTATAATATCGCCTACTTTACAATCTATGTCTTGAACTTTCTTGTTAGATAAATCATATATTTCTGCTCTTATGCTGCCTTTTTTTACAAAAATAACTTCCTGTGTCCAAGCCACATCCCTATGCACCTCATTATGCGTATGTGCTAACAATTCTTTTGGAGTGTCATAACCCCAAGTTCCTACTTGAATATAGTCTTCGTCTTCCGAAAAGAAACTAAGACCTCCTTTCCATGCACTATCAGCAGAAATATACCTAGCCAAAACCAAATTGCCATCCTTTACTTCAATCATTCTTTACTCCCATCTTATTTTATAAAAAAACTCTAAACACTCATCTAGGGGTATTCCATTCTCATCTTTCTTTGAAACTATAAGATCACTAATTTTGTCTGGTTTTTGCTTTATGCAGACTTCATGATCTTCTGAATACTTACCTATACATATGTATCTTAATACAGTATCTTCAATGGCCTTAAACCCATGAGCGCAAAAACTTGGGATGCAATAGGTGTCATTAGATGCAGATATTTTTGTTGAAAAAGTTTTACCAAAATCATCGCTTTTCTTATCTAAAACAATGACATAATCTATTATCGATCCACTAAGAACTTTTATATGTTTTACCTGTTTATATGGTGGGTTTTGAATATGCATACCCCTGAATACGCCCTTTTTTGAAAATGATTCTTTATATGAGACTCCAAGATCATTATCTTCAGATATAACTTTTAAATAACCCCTGTTATCATCAAAGGTGATTGGGCTGTACTTAGTTACATATTTATTAAAACTCATTTTTTTAATTCCAATTTGTAACTTTCTAGTGTTTTTTTAAGAGAGTCTTCAAAGTTAGGTTTAATATTTGGTATGATAGAGGAAAATTTATCCATAGATGCAGTCCACTGATATCCATCAAACTTTCTTATAGGATCAATATAAATAATCTTCTTTGATGAATCTAATATTTTCAAAATAGTTTCGGCAATATATTGTGTTGAGTAAGAGACTCCAGATCCAATATTAAAAATATCTCCATCAGGCCTTACTTTGGCTGCTATGCTTGTCATTCTTAATACTTGATCTCCTATGTAGCACAGATCTCTTTTTTCTTCTCCACTTCCATATAATTCTAGTGTCTCAGAGTCCTGATTACATTTTTGAAATAGATCGTATATTATCTGCCTCTTTAAACCCTCTCCAAATGTTGAAAAAACTCTGAACGCGCCTGAGGCTATATTATGGTTTCTTGCATAAAGCTTGATATATTCTTCAGCATTTAACTTAGCTAAACCATATGATGATAATGGTTGACATAAATCATCCTCTGCCTGAAAAGGAAGATATGTTTTTCCATAAACTGCAACAGAAGATGCAAACCATATGGCCCCTTTGAAATCTATCTCTACTAAGGCATTTAACAAATTTATAGTTGGTATAGTGGTATGCTGAATATCATAAGAAGGGTCTTTTTCTGAAAAAGCAGGATACGGATTACCACTTAGGTAGTATATTAAATCAAATTCATGAGATAGTAGAATTTCTTTAAAAGACTCCTTAGAGTAATCAGAATAAAAGCCATTTTTAGAATTATTTACTCTACTTTTTAAGTATCTTGAAGTTTTATATACCTCGACACCTTCACTTTCATAGTATGATGAAAGATGGCTTCCAATGAAACCATAACCACCAATCACTAATACTTTTTTTATTTGACTAGCTGCCATATCGAATCATGTAAATTCTTAAGCCCTTCAGTTATATCTTCATGATGATTGCCTATAAAAAGGCCTTTGCTATGAATCTTTTCACTTTCGAAAAAGTCTCCTGATGTAGTGTAATCAAAATATTTTGTCATTTCATTTTCTAAGATATTGCCGCATACAATTGGCCTAGTCTCAATATTTCTAGAGTTTAGCTTATTAACCAGATCATCTCGAGAGAAATTAGCCTTGTTATTAAGGATCAATGCAAACCCAAACCATGATGAAGAGCCAGTTTCTTTTTGAAGATCAATAAAATCAAAGTCTCTCATTATTTCTTTAAATACTTTTGCATTTAATTTTCTTTTTTCAATTAATCCATCAAGTTTCTTTATTTGCTTCGTTCCCAAGGCTCCTGACAACTCAAGAGGCCGTACATTATATCCAGGTAAAATAAATCTGAATGATTCATAAAAAGGATCATCAGATTTGGTACAAATTAAATTTTTTTCTGGTAAATTTCTTGTCCAGCCATGAGCTCGAATTGATAATAATATATGATAAATTTCTTCATCATCAGTTAATATAAGACCGCCCTCCATAGTTGATATATGATGAGAAAAAAATGAACTACAGCTACTAACTAAGCCAAAAGTTCCTGATTTTTTATTATTATATGATGCTCCAAGTGATTCACAATTATCCTCAAGAAGAATTAAATTATTTTCATCACATATTTCAAATATCTCTTTATAATCACAAGAATTACCAAGTAAATTTACAGCTAATACTGCTCTAGTATCTTTTGTAATTGCTTTTTTAATATTTGATGCGCTTATATTTAATGTATCCTTATCCACATCAACAAATCTAAGTTTTAGTCCATGGTAATACAGTGGTGAATATGTAGTTGACCATGAAACTGCCGGGACAATAACCTCATCACCCTTCTTAAGATTATTTTTTCCACTAGCAAAAAAAAGTGCTGCAACCATAAGAAAGTTTGCAGAAGACCCTGAATTAACCATTACACAATATTTAGATTGATGATATTCAGCAAATTGTTTTTCAAATTTCTTTACATTTTCACCCATGGTAAAGATTCCAGATTTAATAACATCCTGAATGGCATTCATCTCTTCTTGATCCCATGTAGTCGATGCTAACGGAATTGGAGCATTATTAATCACTAAATATCCTTCCTATGAAATTTCTTTAAAACAAAATTATTTTCTTTATTAAGTCGAGCTATTTCAAGATCGGATTGGGTCATTTCATTGACCAAGTCATCAAAACTTATTTGTGGCTCCCAGTTTAAAATATCTTTGGCTTTTGAAAAATCTCCTAATAGAGTTTCAACTTCAGTTGGCCTAAAGTATGCTGGATCTACCTCAACAATACACCTACCATCAGCATCAAACCCTTTTTCATCCTTACCAGATCCATCCCATGAAATTTTTATGTCCAGAGCCTTACATGTCTTATTTACAAAATCTCTTACAGAATATTGAACGCCAGTTGATATTACGAAATCATCAGCTTTCTCTTGCTGCAACATCATCCATTGCATCCTAATATAATCTTTAGCATGACCCCAATCTCTGAGAGCATCCATATTTCCAAGCTTGAGAGTCTCATTTGATCCTAGCTTTATACGTGCTAACGCCATTGTTATTTTTCTTGTTACAAAAGTTTCTCCTCTTAAGGGAGACTCATGATTAAATAGAATCCCATTACAAGCAAATATACCATAAGCCTCTCTGTAATTTACTGTTATCCAGTAAGCATAAAGTTTAGCTACACCATAGGGGCTTCTTGGATAAAATGGTGTTTTTTCTGTTTGTGGTATTTCCTGAACTTTTCCAAATAACTCTGATGTTGATGCTTGGTAAAATCTTGTATGGTCAATTAAATCAAGTGACCTTATGGCTTCAAGAATTCTTAAAACTCCAATACCATCTGCATTTGCAGTATATTCAGGTTCTTCAAAGGAAACCTGAACATGACTTTGAGCTGCTAAGTTATATATTTCAGTTGGTCTAGTTTTTGAAATAATATTTACCAAACTACTTGAATCAGTCATGTCACCATGATGAAAATTAAAATTCTTATTAGATATCAAGTGTTCTATTCTGTCAGTGTTAAAAAGAGATGATCTTCTTTTAACTCCGTGAACCTCATAACCCTTATCGAGAAGAAATTCAGCTAGG
>Ga0315315_10003157_pt1 | contig 15109 bp, 6 predicted proteins | sample M140m3416metaG_FD_203699 | JGI IMG/M metagenome (GOLD analysis project Ga0315315, IMG submission 203699) | Ammonia-oxidizing marine archaeal communities from Monterey Bay, California, United States - M1 40m 3416 | ecosystem: Environmental > Aquatic > Marine > Intertidal zone | place: USA...
TTTCTTCTTCTACGCCAAGCCCCCTGGCCTCCTTGACGATGGTCGAAGCGTTTCTGCCTCCCTCGAACGGAATACCAGACGTGTGTAGTAGTTGTCGTGCGAATCCAAAACCGCAAGCGCGGCCATTATTCATGGCACTTTCGTCAGAAGATCTCAAGGAAAGGCATCGGCGACGTCGGATGGAGGGATCCACAGTCAGAGAGGATGTTTCTGATGCGCTTCGACCCGAACGGAAGGATGAGACTGCGCCTGTGAACTCCACAGACCAACCGAATCATCCTTCAACCTCTGCATCTCCGTTATCTTCTACTGTTACCACCGGAGATGATATCCCCGGCGCTGACAGTATTTTGAAAGAGTCGAGTGTTGTGCAAATGCAACGTGCAGCTAAGGCCGAACTAGAACGGAGGCGGCTCAAAACGGAGGCGGAAGAGGCTGTCACTGTTACCGCCGATGGCTCCTCCGAAGCAAAAAGAAGAAGTCGCTTCTATGCAAGTAGTGCGCAAAATGGCGGGAGGAACGCGAACAGGGTCCCTTCCAAGGAGGAAAATCAAACCTCAATCACGTCATCTTGGATTAAAAAGACCTCGCAAGGTCCCCAGGAGGATGATTCCGACCGCATCATTGATCTCAGACAGCTCAATCGCAATATTGAAAAGAGACTCTCCTCCAAAGATAAACTTTGGGATTCCCGCGATCAGCTTCCTCGGGCAGGGGGGACAGTGCAGCCCCCTGTCCGTGACTCCATGTCAAGTTTGCTATCATATAACCACGTGGAGGGCGACTGGCGCCTCCGCCAATCGGCGACCACATACAATGTTGCGGTCGTGTTTGGCAAGCCCCTTGTTCGGGACCAAATCACCGTCGAGTACTCATCCCGAATCCGCACTCTTGCCCGCCTGTTCAAGGACAACCCGCTCTTTCGTCCCAGTATCATTTGCTTTACGGGATGCACGGCTGCTGGCAACCATGTCGCCGATGCGGATGCGGGTTTCATCTTCTTTCGTCACATGTGCGAGGCTCAGGGGATCGATCTCGATGGAGTTGAGGTCCTCATCGACTCCATATCTCAGAATGAGGCCGATGCTGTCTATCGTGTAACCGAAGATGTCCGATCGACTTACGTTCCTCGTTGGCTAGATGCAGCTCCTATCCCCGACGGTGACGATGAGAAAAAGATTACTGTCCATTTCAGCCTCATATCGACCGAATATCATCTCTGCAATCTCAATGATGTCCATCAACGCTCTCCACGGCAATCTCTCTTGAAGCCGATCGAAGCCATGTCAGGTGACAGCAGCGGTGGCAGACCGAGGCACTTAGAAGACAATCAGCTGTATGGATTTGGCTCTCCGGGCAGCGGAAATGACGTATTCTATGATGACCTGACAGATAGGGGCGACACCTACAATCCCCTTATGGGCAGGCGGACGCGGCCCAAGTCAACTCAGGAGCTAAAGGGGACTGTTGAATCGTCCTGGTCTTTCCAATACGCTACGTACCCCTTCCTTTACGCTCAAGACGAGGCTGTTGTATTCCTTGGTAAATGCTACCTTCTGTCGGAAGAGCTGATGCCCCTTCTCGTCAATATGAAGGGAGTTGTGGAGGAGGAGGAATTTTTCCAGCGAGATAATTATCTCATGGTGGCCTCGATTCGTAGGTCGCTCGTCTCCAAGGTTGAGAGCCTTCAAAAGCCACATCGTGGTGTCAAGAGAGCTCTGAAACGCTACATCGAAAACGAAGGTATGGGAAGTGGCAGCAAAGGCTTGAAAGATTTGAATTCCGTTCTTGAGGGAGCACTGCTCTCTCTCGGTAGATGTGTAGACCTTGTTCGCCCTGCTGGACTTCTCGTTAGCAGTGTTCCCAGTGAGAACTGGAACAAGGCTCTCCGGTCTCTGGAACATTCAATGAGTGAGATCCGGAGGGTATGTGATCCAGATCGACCACTGCGGCCTACGGAATGGGGAAAATTGGTAGATTCGGAGGACACGATGCTTGATATAGGCATCCTACCAATGCAACACTTTATGCTGTGGAAAGACAAGCTACGTCACATCCTTCCTGACGATGGACAAGATAGTGTCAACGCCAGCGAGGAAGAGAGTGAGGATTTGAATGATATTTTTAGCGGGTATTCCTTCTCTTGGCTCACAGATGAGTGAGCCGAACAATGTACCTAGGTAATTACAATTAATAAGCGCGCCGTACCGTAATTGGCAGTAAAAAAATAAATTCATTGCTTGTTGCTTTCTACTACTACTATTAGTAGCAAGTAAAAAATGGTTAATGTATAGATGACTCGTAATCTAGCTTGTGGATAGGAATCACCGGTCTTCAAGGCCATTCCTTGAAGCGATAAAAGTGGTTGCAGTAACCTCCAGGATTTTTCTCGAGATACGCCTGGTGCTCCGCATGCGCAGCAACGAACGTATTCGCTGCAACAATTTTGGTCATCACCTTCGGATTGGCGTAACGTTTGATTTTCTTGGCATCTATGTGATCCTGCAGCTCCGCGGCAACCTTCGTGGCAATCCTCTTCTGCTCCTCTCCATTTGTAAATATGACGGAAGCATACTGCGTCCCGACATCATTTCCCTGCCTATCCTCGGTCGTTGGGTCGTGGAACATGAAGAAGAAGCGGACCAGCTCTTCAAAGTGTTGGGCTGGATCGCTGAGCTCAACATTGAGAACCTCAACATAGCCAGTCACCCCTGAGCAAACCTCTCGATAGGTTGGGTTCGCCTTTGCGTTCGGGTCCGGCGACATGAAGCCCACCTGCCCTGACGCAACGCTTCCAGGGAAGCGCTTCTCGAAATCCTTTTTGACGAATTTCTCCGTTCCCCAATAGCAACCGGCACCGAGAGCCACAGTATTATTGATGCTACTCATGATAGTTCTCCTGGCTATATTCGCAGTGGTCGATTTTGTGACTGAGAGGGTCTGGGTACCGAACATGTAGTAGTAGCCGACACCGAATAGGAGACCACAGAACGCTATTTTCAGCATCCGATATCTTGAGATCTTAGCTTGTATGCACATTATTTTGCAGGAATTGCCACTCTAGTAAGATACGACACTATGCATAATAGAGTATTCATAGTGTCGTATCTTGCTTCAATCTTGGCAGGAATTCATATGACATATTAGCTATGCATAGTACTTATGATAGCTATGAGCGTTTACGTGCTATACGAGCTCGTATTTTACTACACGATGTGTCCAAGATTCAAACTTTTTATTGTACGATCTCGTATATTATGTGTGTACATGAAGGCAACGATAAAAACATATTATTACGACTACTCTAGTACGAGCGAGTATTAGCTATACTAGGAGTCTAGAGTATGTATGTACATGAAGGCAACGATAATATTAATGACATAACTGTACTAGCTAGTACTGTACATGGATACATTGATGATTACAAAAATATATTACTACAGTAGAGGCATTATATTTTCCTGTATTTCGTACAATTCAGGGGAACCGGGAAGACCGAACCGAAGCGACAACTCACCCCCCCGTTCGCTCGTAATCTCTAGCGCGGGAGCCATAGTCCAGTACGCACCTATCGGAGTAGTATCCTTCTCAGCTCCTTTCGCTCTGCTGGACGTTGGTTGGGCCGCCCGCCCAGACTGTATCTGAACCAGTCGCTGACATGAGGACTGTCGAATCAGGGGGATCAACAGACGCTCCTGTGGACCAAGACGACAATGCAAATCGACCATCTTCCACTAGAATAACGAACCTGGCATCAGCCATGATCGACGGCCAGTCAGAGCTATCTGCCTCAGCTCATTCTCTGACAATCGAGGAGAAATATATGAAGCATGAGGAGGAATCCTTTTACTCGGCTCCAGAGAACGAGCATGGCGACGATAACGTCTGGGGTCTGCTATCTGGCGTGATGGGGAACATATACGAATGGTACGATTTTGCGGTTTATGGCCTCCTAGCTCCCGAGATTGGCGGAGCGTTCTTCCCCGACTCGTCTCAAGAGCTGCAGCTTCTCTCCTCCTTCGGGGTTTACATGGCTGCATTCCTCATGCGCCCCCTGGGCGCAATTTTCTTTGGAGAGCTTGGTGATCGTATGGTAGGAAGGAAAAATGCCTTGGTATTTTCCATTGTCCTCATCACAGTTCCATCCGTTCTCATGGGGATGCTCCCGGGCTATAATCGCTGGGGAATCATTGCTCCAATCGTTCTCGTTCTGCTACGTATGGTACAGGGACTGAGTGTCGGAGGTCAGCTTGCCGGGTCGTATATAATAAGTATCGAGCAGAGCACGTCCCGTAACAGGGGCTTTCGGGGTAGCATTTGTGACGCAAGCTCTGTCGGGGGATTTCTATTGGCTTCTGGTATCACCACGTTCGTGCGACATATGTTCACCGAGGAGCAGGTAGATGCATGGGCTTGGAGAATCCCGTTCTGGTTCTCTCTTCTACTCGCACCTATCCTCTACAGCATTGTCAAAAACTCAGACGAATCAAAAGTATGGGAGGATAGCAATGAACAGAAGGAAGCTCTGAAGTCACTTCAAGAGGAGGAACAGCCCGAGAAGTCGGCATTGTACGATCTGTTCTCCTCGCCTTTTCGCCGAAGACAGCTGCTTGGGATGGTCGGTGTCATTTGTGCCAACACAGGTGCTTTTTACGTGCTATTTCTTTGGACCCCCATTTACCTCTCCGATTTATCCGATCTTGTGTCCGATCAGACGGCAGGATTAATGAACTTTTTCATTGTTGGCATTTATATTGTCTTTCTGGTCGTCGGAGGAAAGATGTCTGACCACTTTCCTCACCGAATGGACTCGATGCGCATCGGTCTCTGTGGAATCGTCGTTGCCGCTCCTGTCATGTTTGCCATGTTCGAGAGCGAAAGCCCAACCGGCTACTTCTTGGCACAACTGCAACTCTGTTTCTGCTTGGCGTTGCTCAATGGTCCGTTGGGAGCGTGGGAAGTTGAACTTTGGATGTCAGACCCGTCCCTTTCGTTCACTGGAGTTGCCATAGGACATAACCTCTCTGCCTGCCTTTTTGGAGGTACTATGCCCCTGATCGCAACATTCCTTTATTATTGGGCGGATCAGCTAGTGCAAGAGGAGGGCAAGGACAACTTGCGAACCCTGATCTACCGAATGGTTCCTGGTTTCTACGTATCACTACTGGCGGCGATAGCATTGTTCTGCATAAGCTTCGTGGTTCGGCACCCTCACGACGTCCGGACTGGGGAGAAGAAGATTCGAGATGCATACAATAGAGACCAAAGGAGAAGGATGAAAAAGAGGAGGGACATGAACACAAGTAGACGGAAGAGGCTCCCTAGACTGTTGGAAAGTCTTGGCTCCTACTCACCTCCACATTCGGGAGGTATCTCCCCGCTTTCGCAAGGTTCAAACGAAAGCGGCTTCTTTTATTCTCATACAGTGAGCAGCTAATCATAGTATACTTGAGTATACGAAAATAGCATATATTTATATATATGGTCATGTTTTAAACAAAAAAAGCTATTAGGCTACGGCTCGTAGTACTCATCATTATCAGCAACAAGTTGTGTTGTTGCGTCGCGTTGGTGTTTAGGTCGCAGTTGCCGCTTACTGGAAGTACTGCACTTATGAGATGCGACCTGAGTACGAGTTTGATAAAGCCAAAACTAGGTTAAGGTTAATAGTATTTGACATGAAAATAATGTTAATAAACATTATCCCAAAAATAGGTTATGAGTTCTTCGTTTTTGTCGCCGCCGCGTCCCACGCGCAAGGCCCCTCCCTCGCCCCCGCCCTACCGACCCCCACCTCCTCTTTTCATTCTAGGAACCTACTACGTTGTAGTGTGAGAGTCAGTTTACCCAATCCAACCATGTCCGAAGAAGAGAACAACGCCGAGGTCGAGGCCGTCGAGGAGGAGGAAGAGGAGGTCGAGATGTCCGTTCTTGATGCCCTCAAGGAGGTCCTCAAGAAGGCCCTCATCCATGACGGCCTCAAGAAGGGACTGCACGAGTGCGCCAAGGCCCTGGACCGCCGTTCCGCCCGCCTCTGCTGCCTCGCCAAGGACTGCGAGAACGAGGAGTACAAGAAGCTTATCCGTGCCCTCTGCGCCGAGGGAGAGGTGTCCGTCATCATGGTCGACGCCGGCAAGGACCTTGGTGCCTGGTGCGGCCTCGCCAAGCTCGACGAGGAGGGCAACGTCAAGAAGGCCGTCCGCACTTCCTGCGCCGTCATCACCGACTTCGGCGAGGAGACCCGCGCCCTCACCGTCCTTCTGGACTACCTCCAGAAGCAGGCCGATGAGGAGTAAAGCGACTGGTGTTCTGTTCCATGTTCTCGACGACTGTGTGTTGTGCGGTTTTGGCGCGGTGCGGATGAGCCTGTCTGAGTCTGCGGCGATGCGATGGCGAGGGGCTTGCCCCATTTACTATTGAATGAAGCATATATGAAGCATGGCACGCCCCTCCCCGCCCCCCGGATCAGGTTTCCGCATTTTTTCAAAATCAATATAATAATATATATAGACGATAGAGAAGCATGACCAAAACGGAACTGGACCCATTGAAATCGTTTTCACCCCCTGCTCAGCCATGCGGTGTTCGCCAGCCCAACAAATTTCATCATTTTTGTCCTTCCCCCCGCACCCTGGAATGGTGGTGCAATGGTGGTGCAATGGTGGTTGATACTTGGCTGCAATAGCCAGCTCGATCTAGCTACCTACAGCTGTACGTAAGTATCTCTTGCTTGTACATAGTACTGTCGTCCATGACCATGCCAAGCAAGCTGTATCATAATAATATGAATACTGTATGTATTTTATTGTGGATACTCTATCTAGTCGAGCTCGTATGCATATTATGCATACATGACGCGTATGTAATGTACGAGCTTGTACTAGCTAGTACATCTCTATACTAGCTAGAGTAGTATGCATACTACTCTATTACTAGCTAGTAGCTAGTATGCATACCCACTATGGTAGGCAGTGTCTTTCGCATAACAAAGTTGCAAGAAAGACAACATTGTACCACCGGGTGGCTGTGGAGGGAGGGAGTAGGGAGGTTGATTATATGGTGTCCCGATTTTGCTATGCATACTATGGAGTATGCATACTCCTAGAGTACGTCGTGTTCATAGTAGTACTACTAGCTAGAGTAGTAGCATACGTACTAGAAGTATTAGTACCATCCAGTGTGAAAACAATATACATACAGTAAGTACGTTCATATGATGATATATATATTGTAAAAAAATTATTATGTATTATGTACATATCAAAGACTTTTGATTGTATATATGCCTCATTGGGTTAGAATATAATATTATGTATAAGTAAATGATTTTGGTATATAGTCCCGTTACGTGCATTATGTCCTGTGCTTCCATGATTTACAACCAAGACTTCGTCTAAAGTGCTATGTCACCGCCCCCAACCTTAACCCTAACACAGGTACTTCACCGTACCAGAGTGAAGGAATTAATTTATACTCCAGAGTACTTCTAGTAGTGGAGCCCGGAGCATTGCTGCGGAGCGAGGGGTAAAAGTCGGCCACGCCCGCCCGTTGCCGCGCCAGTCGGGCTTCCTCCTCAGTCTCTTGCGTGGAGTACGATGGTATTTTAATGGTAGATAAGCTCTAGATATATAATATAGATTTAAAATTTGAAGGGAAAAGCCCCGGAAAAGCAAGTCGGGGCGGCGACCTGGAGGGTCGTATCAGGCTTTTTGTTCGTTTTTTCGTTCGACTCCAGTTGCTCCCGAGTCGCTGCTTTTACAGTAAAAAAATTAATTATATAATAATGCGGTATCGGGTATTCATACGTAGCTAGTAACCCATCCACTTCCATCCCCCGTTGCGGAAGCGCACATCTCACACTGCCCGCAGCGGAGTTTTCCCGTCCCACCCTGCTCCTCTGCACCCTTCCACCCACCTCTCGGATCTGGATCAGGGTCCCAGATCTCCAGACCCAGCGCCGGAAGCCGAAGGAGCGCCGCTCCCCAATCCGACGAAAAAAAAAAGTGACTGGTGTCGAACCGGTCGTACAGTAGGTCGGGCCCCAGAGGAGATCGCAGCCGCAGCCGGAGGCGCAGCCATGCCGCAGGCCGCGCCCGTCCCCTCCCTCCTCCTCCCTCGCCGCGACGGCGGCGGCAGCGGCGGCGGCGGCCTTGAGGAGGCCGCCCTGCGCGAGGACGTGGGAAAGTACCCGCTGCCCTCCGACGGGACCGATACCGTGGGGACGACCTCGTCCTCCACCTCCACCTCCTTCTCGGCCCCCGCCGCCAACAGCGTCGGCGGCAGCGTCGACGAGGAGGCCGACGGCGTGCGCCCGGCCGAGGTGGCGGAGCGCCTCTCCGCGGTGGCAGCAGGCGGTGGAAAGGGCTTCGCGGCGGGGATGGACAAATCGTCTCCCGCCGGAGTGGCCGAGATAGACGCCGTCGTCCACGTGCAGGATGGCGGGGGCGAGGAGGTCACTCTCAACAAGACCGAGGAGGCCAAGGCCAGCGCCAGGGCCCGGGCGGGCGTGGCGGCCCAGGGGAAGGCCCATGGGAAGGCCGCTCCCTACGCCCTGCCCCTCGGAGGATCTCCGGTGCAGCATTCCCCGAGGGCGCCGCAGCTCCCCTCCTCCCAGACCAGCTCCCCCTTCGCCGTGCCGGTGACCCCGAGCAAGCGCGACCCCATCCTCATCCTGGAGGACTTTGCCGAGAAGCGCGAGAGCCCCAACAAGAGCCCGCGCCCGCGCAAGGGCACCGCCCCCGCCACGCCTAGGGCCGACGCCGGGGGAGGGGGAGGGGGAGGTTCCTGCGGGGAGAACAACCTCACCTCCATCTTCTGCGGCGTCGCCGACATTGTCGGCGGATGCACGCCAATGGCGGGGATAGGGAGGCGGAACAGCGCCGGCGCCTCCGACACCCCCGCCTCCTCGCCCAAGATTATGGCCCAGGGCCGGGGCTCTGCCGAACCCATGCCGGCGCTGTCCGTGCCGCTGGGACGGAGGCACGCCGAGCGGACCCCGCCCCGCCGGAGGCGATCGGAGGAGGACGGCGCCGAGGAGGACGCCCCCTCCTCCAACCCGGACCGCCCGCCGCCGTCCTCCCAGGACGCGGCCGCGAGGTCCGGGCCCGCCCTCCCCCCCGATCCTGCGGCGGCGGGATCCCTCCGAGGTCAGGCCACGGCCGACCGGCTCCAGAAGGAGCAGGAGCGGCAGACCGTGGAGAAGACCATCGGGAACTTCCTCGGCGGCCCGGGCACCTGGTGCAACTGGCAGGCCTGGTCGGTCCACATGTCCGGCGAGGACGGGGACGGCCTCGACCCGTCGGACGTCAAGAGGGTCCTCAGGAACCGCGCCGGAGACCTGAACTCCCGGAGGAAGCGCATCAACCGCCTCAGCCGCGATCTGTCCCCTTTCGACCTGAGCGCCAAGCGCGCCGCTGCTGCCGCCCACAACGGCGGCAACAGCATCGGCATGGGAGGCGGGGAGGGGGGACCGGCGCACGGGTCTTCCATGCCTCCCCTGGTCCCGGGAACCATCGCCATGAAGAAGGCCAAGTCGTTCGCGGGCGAGAACGGCCTCCCGACCTCGTCCCGCCCGACTAGCCCCACTGGCACCGACGTGGCGTCCAGCGTCGCCTCCATGACCAGCTCGGTGTGCTCCGCCATGCAGAACTGCGAGGTCGACGACCGGCCCCAGAGGCTGCGGCGCCACGAACCGGAGGGGGGGGCGGAGAGCGCGGACGCCGCCGGCGAGGACGAGGACCTGTGCTACGACAGCGATCCCGGAGACGTCGCGGCCATGACCGGCCAGGGAAGGAGGAGCCGCGCCGCCGTTGAGGACTTCTTCAAGAAGGGCGGCTCGTGGGCCGGGCCCGACGAGGGCGCGGACGGGGATGAGGGGGAGGCGCTCGCCATCGACCCGCAGAATGACGACCACGTTACCAGCGCAGTCGAGAGCATCCTCCACCGCCGCATGACGCTCATCTGGCACCGCAGCAACCCGGGGAGTCCAGCTTCGAAGAAGGACAATGGGCCCGTCGCGGTGTACGCGTGGATCGAGCTGGGATCCCAGCTCCGGTCCGCCCTCATCCAACCCAAGCTCATGTGGAAGCCCGTGCTGGAAACAGAGAACGAGAGGGGATCCCTTGGCCTCGCTAGCCACGTCAACCTTCACAGCGTGGATCTTCTGGACATTTCTCGCATCCTGGCACCCAGGACCATAGATCGCAAGCTCCATCCGCTGGCGAAGCAAAAGTGCAGCCTCACCATCGAGACGTTTGATCACAACCTCCTGTTCGAGGCGAGGGATGTGAATGATCGCGCCATCATGGTGCAGGGCCTGAAGGGCCTGGTCTCTAGGCTCGCGTCCAAGATTATCGTGGGCGACGAGGATGTATTCGACGAGTACTTCCAGCCCTTCGGTGCGGTTCCCGGTGAGGCCCCAAAATGGGCCCAATAGTTTTAGCTACCTACCTAGGTAACGCATTAAACACCAGCTCTTATTATTATATTGCTGACTAGATCTGCTAGCATCGCATTATAGCATCGCATTATTACCGTCTCGTTCCGGGCCATTCCGCAGCGAACGGACCGCCACCCGCCACTTGGCTGAGATCTGAATGCTGAGCCGACGCCAGCGCCGATGAGTTGCTCTTGATTATCTCTACCAAGAGGTCCGGTTCCGACTTGAGGTCGGAGAGGCCCTGGACGATGGCTGGATCCTGAAGATTCTTCAATATGAACTCGAGGGCGATATCCTTGAGGCCACGGGCGTGATGCTGATGGCTGGCAATGTAGATGCCCATCGCATTGCTAACGCTCAAATCTCGTCTGACGCTGTCCTCGCAAAGTCCCTTGAGGCGATCGAGCATGAAGAGCTCGGACGTTATCAAGAGGGGAACACCTATTGCGGGGGTAATTTCCCGGACAGAATCGGTGTAGAGGTATTCAAGAACCTTGAGAAAGACCGCGTGTGAAACGTCCTTCATCTCGATAGGAGCCCGCGAGTCGCCTTCCTCTCCGTCTCCCAACGACATGTGGCTCTCCCTCATACCGCCGCTGTACAGCATGACCTTGAAGTATTCGCTCCGCACCGCGAGGATCGCCTTGTTGGCATGGACCTCCTCCCCCTCTACGAGGAAGGTAACGTCCGAGAGCTCTGGGTGGTTGATGAGCCTGGACAGGTCCGCAACCAGGGCCGGCGGGGGGACGCTCACCGGCTTTAACCGGAACTTGTAGAAGTCGTTCAGAACCGAGACGCCGTTGTAACCCCCGAAAATGTAGAGGGAGTTCTCGTGCACCTGGGCAACGAGGGAGGAGCGGCCGCTTGGCCTGTCCCCGGCGGTGCAGTCCACCTCGGACCAGTGGTTGGTCTCAAAGTCGTACGCGAACATGTCGGCGAGACGCTCCGAGCCGGAGTATCCCCCGTACGTGTACATTTTGTTGCCGTAAAGGCAGCAGGAGTGGAAGTAGCGGGGGCTGGGCGGGTTTCCGCGGCAGGGCATCTCTGTCCACGTGTAGGTCGCGAGGTCGCAGGCGAAGAAGTCGGCCTTGCGCTCGACTCCGTCGTAGCCGCCGTGGATGTAGACGTGGGTGTCGTCCTTGGCCCAGGCCGGGCAGGACCGCACGGAGGGGAGGGTGCCGGCGGCGCGGACCTCGGTCCAGGTCTTGGTATCGAAATCGAACTCGTACATGTCGTTCAGCCAGCGGGACCCGTCGAATCCGCCGAAGAGCACGAACTTGTTGCTGTGCACCACGCTGACATAGCCGAAGCGGCGAGAGGGGGCGGTCCCCTTGGGGGCGGAGGCGCCGGCGCGGCGGAGGACGGCAGCGGTGCCGGCGGCTGCGCTCGCCACACCCCCTCCCAGCTCCCCTGCGGCGCCGCCGTTGCCGGCCTCCATTCCCATCCCCATTCCCATCCCCATTCCCACCCCCATCCCCATGGCGCCGCCCCCCCCGATGGCCCGGCTGGTGTCGTCGTCGCCGGAGTTGCTGGGCCCGGACGATTCCTGGATGCAGGTCCATCGCTTGGTGTCGATGTCGAACATCCAAAGGTCGTTGAGCCATTCCGTGCCGTTGTATCCGCCGAATAGGTACACCCGCGAGGCGTCCCCGATGACGACGCCGTTGTTCTCCCTGCACCCAGGCTTCTCCTTCGACAGGACCTCCACCTCCTCCCACGTGTTGGTGGCCAGCGAGAAGCAGTAGAAGTCGTCCAGGCGCCCCGTGCCGCCGCCGTAGCCGCCGAACATGTACAGCCCCCCCTTGACGACGACGCTGGCCGCCCCGCTCCGGGGGGGAGGCAGGACGCCTCCGGGGGCCATGCGCGTCCAGGTAAGGGCTTGCTGGACCCTGGGGTCGATCTTGGGACTGGCGGGGGATGCGATCCCGCCGCCCGGCTCGGGACCCGCCGCCGCGGCCGCGGCCGCGGCCGGGCCGGCGTGGCTGGCGACGAGGATGGAGGCCTCGTGAGGGCGGCTCATCACGCAGGGGAAGGGGGGTCGCAGGCCTCAGTCCTCTGGGATGCAGCAGATATAACACTGCGTCTCTGTTAATAGTTTTGGGGAAGAATACGTAAGAATTGAACAGTCATGTGTAGCCTTAACAAAAGCCTGCTCCTTGTCGCTGTACAGTAGTAGCCTTAACAAAAGCCTCTGCTCCGGGTCGCTGTAGCCTAATTAATGGCTACACGCACGTTGGTTGGTTAATCGGCCTCCGGGATCCCGCCTCCTTAGCCAGAGTACCTTTCCCATCGTCCCTTACTTTCAGTCCCGCTCCTACTCTCTAGTATGCAGAATTCGATCGGGTATCATATTAGGTTTAGGGTGTGTAACCTAAACATACCAACGATGCAAAAATAGAAGCAAGTTCTCAGCTTCTCGAAGCGATGCTTGCAGAGGTTGCAGAGCTTGGATGCCTACTAGCTAGTACTCTAGCTAGTATTTTTGTTTTGAGCTTGCCCTTCTCATCCTCATAATAACCCATATTATTTAAGTACCCTCTATCAAAAAAGTAGAGAAATATAATGATCGAGATTTAAATCGTTGAAACTTATATCTTCAATTATTTACCCCTGTTAGTTCAAACGCCGCATGCTCGGTCGGACGCACGAGCGCATGTTGTGCATATGCTAAATACGAGTCGTACATGATGAGCTAGTATGCATAATATGTATACGAGATAGATCGATCTACCGATACAGGATAGAGCCTAGAGTAAAGGGACGGAACTGCAGCAACGCTCACACACTTCACCGCTCAAACCTTCTCCATCCGAGAAGAGAGAGACCAACTCCCGTCGAGCGGCCAGCACTACTAAAGCAGTCCGATACGAGTCGTCGACGCCATGACTGAATCGCCGAGGTCGGTCAACGCGGCTGCTGTTTCCCGCAGGATCCTGCAGGAATCGTTTCCGGGGGTAAGGAAGGCCAGCTCTTGGATTGGTTCGCATGGTCCCGAACGAAGATGTTTGCATCCTCCGACGAATGTGCGTTTGTGTTGTGGGGGTTTCCCTAATCGGAAGGCTGACCACCGCCCCATCTCCCTTTCTCTCCTTTTGCAGAAAACCTATCTCATGGTCCAGACATGCGACCGCGAATCCCCTGATGTGGCGTGCTGGTTCGACGGAGGGACCGCCTTCGTCGTGAAGGACACCGCCAAGTTCGCCTCCGACCATCTCCCGCAATACTTTAGGCACTCCAACTTCCAGTCTTTCGTTCGTCAGCTCAACATATATGGCTTCCGAAAGGACAGCAACGTCACCGGTCTCCCTGCGGCCAACATTGTTTTCCGCCATGAGAGTTTCCGCAAGGACCACGAATCGTTGCTGGACCAGGTACGAAGGGTGAATAAGAAGCCCTCCAAGCCCAAGGCTTCGGCAGCATCAAAGATATTTTCAAAGCAGAAGGAATCGTCCGATGGCCCTACCAACCTGCACCTCCAGATACAGATCGAGGAATTGTCGGAAAAGATGGATGTGCTCATCGCGCTCATGACAGGCAAGGATCTGCCTGACCAGAAGCCACATTCGATCATGATTCCTACCGGGAGCAAGAGACGCAGGGAGGCCGCGTCCGTGTCGGACGCATCACAAGAGACTTACGATCACCAGCAGGCTTCCGGTAGAGCCGCGAGGATGGATGTAGTTGAGGAAGAGAAGAGCGGCAACATGGAACCTCTTGGATACAAAGATTTAACCGCTCATGAGCTTGACGCGGTTGACTTGACAAATTTCGCCGACACACCGTTGGTCTACGACAACGAGCTTGTAGGTGGAGAGATGCTAACGAGTGAGCTGGAACAGCAACCCGGAAGAATGGTCCAAATAAGCAGCGCGGCGGCGACGAAGTCGTCAGGACCAGCGCCCATCTCCGACTCGCGCCAACAGTTTGGAGGTAACCAGGCCACAGCAAACGTTGTCTTGTCATCGTCCGAGGGGCGTGATTTGGAAGGTGGAACCCACCTTCCAGTCATCGAGGCTGTTCAGGTCGACGACGACGACGGTAAAGTCTGGTTTTTCAAACGGGAAATGAAACCGTTTCGGCTCTGCGTCATAGCTGGTATCCTTCTCATCCTCGTCGCCAATATTATATGGCCCATTATGGTGTTTGCTATTAATGATAAAGGCGGCAGACGGCCGCCGCCGAAGAACGGCCCGAATGGTCAGGATAAGGTCCAAACACTTTTGGACGAGCTGGACAAAATGCAACAAGGCCTGGAACAAGGGCAGGGTGGCCAAGGGCAGGGTGGCCAAGGGCAAGGAGGAATTCAGCTCGACGAAAAGCTCGAATCATCATTGCGGGGCGCCTTTGTCGAAATGCTTACTCAAGATTGCGCCACCTTGGCTCGACCGGAGGATGAGCGAGTCGCGGAGATAGCGAGGGTTCGTGCCCAGTGCGTCAAAGGGTGCCCCATTGACAGGACCTTGTGCAGAACAGTCGAAGCACCCCCGCCTATCAAGGCTTGTCGTGACCTGGCCTCGTGGAGTTTCTTTCTTCGTGAAAGACGCAATACAATTGAAGCCAGTGGAGGGAAGGCGACGAACGAAATCGAAGCCTTGGCTATAGTCGATAGGGCGTCCGAGTCTGTCGATTGTGAAACCATTCTTGAGACGCGATTTGACGCTCCTGTCCAGG
>Ga0315315_10003158_pt1 | contig 15107 bp, 16 predicted proteins | sample M140m3416metaG_FD_203699 | JGI IMG/M metagenome (GOLD analysis project Ga0315315, IMG submission 203699) | Ammonia-oxidizing marine archaeal communities from Monterey Bay, California, United States - M1 40m 3416 | ecosystem: Environmental > Aquatic > Marine > Intertidal zone | place: USA...
TGAAATTTTGATAGTTTGTCTTACTAGTACTCCATCAAACCAACCACATCTTCTTTTACGGCTTGTCACTGTTCCAAATTCCTTTCCACGTGTTCCTAGGAGTTCACCTATATTATTTTTCAATTCAGTAGGAAAAGGGCCTTCTCCAACTCTTGTAGTATAAGCTTTAGTTATACCTAAAACATAATTGATAGAATTTGGCCCACATCCTGTCCCCGTAGCAGCACTGGAGGCAACTGTATTTGAAGATGTAACGAAAGGATATGTTCCATGGTCTACATCAAGCAAAATACCTTGGGCTCCTTCAAATAAAATTTTTTTTTTTTGTCTTTTAAATTGGTCAATTTTTAACCACACTGGTTTAGAAAATTTTAAAATTTCCGGGGCAATTTTTAACAAATCTTTTTTTAGTTGATCTTTTTGAAAGATCTTTTTTCCTAATCCTTTTCTAATTGCATTGTGATGCGATAAAACAGACTCCAATCTTTGGTCTAAGTTTTTTTCAGATCTTAAATCCATAACTCTAATCGATCTTCTTCCAACTTTATCTTCATATGCTGGTCCAATACCTCTTCGTGTTGTACCTATTTTTTCTTTGCCTGCAGCATCCTCTCTAATTTCATCCATCTCCCGATGAAATGGCAGTATCAAATTTGCTGATTCTGAGATTATAAAATTTTCTATATTTACTTGAACTCCTTTTGATTTAATTTCTCTAATCTCCTCTAATAGTGCCCATGGATCAACAACAACACCATTTCCAATTATTGAAATTTTATTTTTTCTTACAATTCCAGACGGAAGTAATCGAAGTTTATAAGTAATTCCATCTATTACTAAAGTATGTCCAGCGTTATGACCACCTTGAAATCTTATCACGACATCGGCTTGTTCCGAAAGCCAATCAACTATTTTACCTTTTCCCTCGTCTCCCCATTGAGAACCTACAACTACGACATTTTTCATTATTTAAATCTTTTATTAATATTCATTGAATTAAGATGATTGATTGGGCCATGACCTTTTCCATATTTTGGATTAGTTCTTATAGCAGAATTTACATATTTAATTCCTAGCTCACAAGCTTTCTTAATAGGTTTTCCACATGATAAAAAAGTTGTTATAGCGCTGGACAAAGTACAACCAGTTCCATGAGTATTTTTAGTTTTATGTTTTGGACTATTAAATATTTTTGTTTCAAATTTATTCACAAATACATCTTGGACAAATCTAGATTTTAAATGTCCACCTTTAATTAAAACATTCTGAGCGCCATACTTTATTAATTTTGATGCTGCAAAAATCATATCATTTTTATCTCTAATCCTAGTTTTTGTTAAAATTTCAGCCTCAGGAATATTTGGAGTAATTAGAGTAACTCTCTTTATCAATTTTTTTTTGAGTAAAATAATTGCCTTATTGTCTATTAATTTTGCTCCACCTTTTGCAATCATAACTGGATCAAGTACTATATTTTTGATTTTTATATTATCCAAAGACCTTATTACTATGTTTAAAATTTTAACTGAATGAAGCATTCCAATTTTAATTGCATCTGGTTTAATATCATTTGATGTGAACATAATTTGATTTAAAATTTCTTTAGCATCAATCGAAACTATAGATTTTACACCAGTTGTGTTTTGAGAGGTCACGGCCGTTATAGCTGTCATTGCATATGACCCTAGCGCTGTAATTGTCTTTATGTCTGCTTGAATTCCAGCACCACCCGATGAGTCAGACCCGGCTATAATCAATATTTTCGATTTAGGTTTCAATTTATTTAATCTTTTTTGAGATGATATCTATACACTTATTAAGGAGTTTTCTATTTTCGCTTTCTCCCATAACTCTTATTTTAGATTCTGTTCCTGATTTTCTCACTAATATTCTGCCATGTCCTCTCATAATTTTTTCAGCAATTTTTATGGATTTTTTTACCTCTGGTTTATTTATTATTGTCTTTTCTTTTACATCAATATTTTTTAATATTTGAGGTGTTTTTTTAAATTTATTAAAAAATTCACTAGCTTTTTTACCCTTTCTAATTGCAAATAATACCTCTAAAGCAACTAATAGCCCATCTCCTGTTGTTGCAAATTTTCCTAAAATAATATGTCCTGATTGTTCACCACCTAGATTAAAATTTTTTTTTTGCATTTTCTCTTTTACGTATCTGTCTCCTACGTTTGCTCGAATAAATCTTATTTTTTTTGATTTTAAAAATTTTTCTAAACCGTAGTTTGACATTAATGTGCCGATTACTCCTCCTTTTAGCATTTTTTTTTTCTTCCATCTTGTTGCTAAAGCAGCAATAATCTGATCACCATCTATTATATTACTTTGTTCATCACACATAATAATCCTATCTGCATCACCATCTAAAGATATACCTAAGTGTGCTTTATGCTTTTTTACAGCTTTTTTAATATTATTTGGAAACGTTGAGCCACAACTTTTGTTTATATTTAGACCATTTGGATTTACACCAATTGAAATAACTTTTGCACCTAAAGACTTTAATAATTCTGGACCCGCCTTATATCCAGCACCATTTGCGCAATCAATTACAATTCTAAGGCCTTTTAAATTAAAATTTTTTGTGAAGTTTTTCTTTAATATTTTTACGTAGTTTTTCGTTCCACTTTCTAGTCTTTTAACTCTACCAAGCTTTTCAGGACTCGATAAATTTTTATTTATCTTTTTATCTATTAAATTTTCAATTTTTTTTTCAATTTTGTCGGATAGCTTCATCCCATCAGGACCAAATAGTTTTAGTCCATTATCATGATGTGGATTGTGAGATGCTGTAATCATAATACCCATATTGGCCTTCATGGTCTTAGTCAGCATAGCTAGACCATTGGTTGGCAAAGGTCCCAATGTATACACGTGCATACCAGCAGATGCTAAACCTGATACTAATGCAGGCTCTAAAGTATATCCAGATAGTCTTGTGTCTTTTGCAATAATTGCTGTTTGTTTCTTTTTTTTTTGTGACTTAAAATATGTTCCTGAAGCTAAACCAAATTTAAAAAACATATCACCATTGATATTTTTACTATTAATAGCTCCTCTTATTCCATCAGTACCAAAATATTTTTTTGTCATTGGTTGTTTAATAATTCTTTAAAAATCTTCACACCCTGTAATATTTCATCAACATCATGTATTCTTAGAATTTGCACTCCTTGCATCATTAAAAATAGAGATGAGCTGACTGTTCCACCAATTCTATTTTTTGTATCATTTATCCCTGTCAATTGTTTTATAAATTTTTTTCTCGAATTTCCAACAAGTACAGGAAAACCTAGTGTGTGGAAAATAGAAATGTTACTCATTAAATTCATATTATGTTTCAAATTTTTTCCAAAACCTATTCCTGGATCAATGATTATATTATTATGTTTTATACCAATAGATCTTAAAAACTTAATTTTCTTCTCAAAAAAATCATAAATGTCTAATAATTCATTTTTATAACTTGGATTATTTTGCATATTTTCAGGTGTTCCTTTTGAGTGTTGGATTACAAATGGAATTCTATATTTTTTTAATATATTTTTTGTTTTCGTATCAAAACTTAATCCAGAAACATCGTTTATAATTTTAACACCAAGTTTAATACCTTTTTCCATTATTTCTGATTTTCTAGTGTCTAGTGAAATAGGAATTTTTTTTGAAATTGATTTTAATATTTTATCTATTCTTTTCCATTCGATTTTGGGGTTTATTGCTTTAGCTCCTGGTCTAGTAGATTCTCCTCCAACATCTATTATATCTGCCCCTGCGTGAAACATCTTTAGTGCTTGCTTGATTCCTTTTTCTTTATCATTGTATTTTCCTCCATCAGAAAAACTGTCTGGTGTAAGATTTAATATCCCCATAATATTTGGAAATTTAAAAAAATTTAATCCAGCAAAATTTTTTTTTTTTGAAGTTATTTTTTTCAAATCTGAAATAAGTTGTTTTTTTATCGATTTAGGAAGATCTGCAATATTTTGAATTGAAATTTGTTTTTTTGATTTTCTTGTAATTATCTCAATTTGGTCAAAAGAAATCGTTTTATTTCCATTTAGTGGTAATGATTGCTTTTTTTTAATTAAGCCTTGAGACCTATACCCATAATAGAAATTACACACTCTTGTGTAATATCTGGGCATTAATATTAATGAACAATTTTGGGTTTTAAGCCCATGGCACTCAAAGCAGAACCTTTTTCATCTTCAGTCTTTAAATCTTGTTTGTCAGCAGGGTAAATATTTTTATTTATTAGATTTTCTATTTCTTCACCCGATAAAGTTTCATAAGTAAGAAGTGCTTTTGCTAATTTATGTAAATCATCAATTTTTTCAGTAAGTACTTTTCTTGCTCTTTCGTATCCTTTATCAACAATTTTTCTAATTTCTAGATCGACTTTTTTTGCTGTTTCTTCAGACATATTTTGTTGTCTCGCAACTGATCTACCTAAAAAAACTTCTTCCTCATTTTCGCCATATGCCACGGGTCCCAATTCTTTACTTAAACCAGCTCTCATAACCATTGCTCTTGCTCTTTTGGTTGCCTGCTCTATATCGCTTGCTGCTCCAGTTGTAACTTTATCATCTCCAAATATTATTTCTTCTGCAACTCTACCTCCCATAGCTATAGCTAATTGAGCATGTAGTTGTTCTCTAGTTTGAGACAGTTCATCTCTTTCAGGTAACTGCATAACCATACCTAAAGCTCTTCCTCTTGGAATAATTGTTGCTTTATGTATTGGGTAAGCTGCACTCTCATTAATTGTCACTATTGCATGGCCCGCTTCATGGTAAGCTGTTAGAGTTTTTTCTTCTTCTGTCATAACCATAGATCTTCTTTCAGATCCCATCATCACTTTATCTTTTGCATCTTCAAATTCAGAGAGTGTTACTATTCTTTTGTTTTTTCTAGCAGCTAATAAAGCAGCTTCGTTAACTAAATTCGCAAGATCAGCACCAGAGAATCCAGGTGTTCCTCTTGCAACAATTCTGAGATTTACGTCAGGAGCCATCTTAATTTTTTTAACGTGAACTTTTAATATTTTTTCTCTTCCAATTATATCTGGATTTGAAACCACTACTTGCCTGTCAAATCGACCAGGTCTCAACAAGGCAGGATCAAGTACATCAGGTCTATTGGTTGCAGCAATTATAATTACACCCTCATTTGTGTCAAAACCATCCATTTCAACTAAAAGCTGATTAAGAGTTTGTTCTCTTTCGTCATTTCCTCCTCCCAATCCTGCGCCTCTACTTCTTCCAACGGCATCAATTTCATCTATGAAGATTATACATGGTGAATTTTTTTTTCCTTGTTCAAACATATCTCTTACTCTTGAAGCTCCAACTCCAACAAACATTTCAACAAAATCTGAACCTGAAATTGTAAAAAATGGAACACCGGCCTCACCTGCTATTGCTCGTGCCAGTAATGTTTTTCCGGTACCTGGGGGTCCAACCAGTAATGCTCCTCTTGGTATTTTTCCTCCAAGCCTACTAAATTTTTTTGGATCTTTTAAAAATTCTACAATTTCCTCTACTTCTTCTTTAGCCTCTTCAACACCAGCCACATCATTGAATGTTACCTTTCCCTTTAGCTCATTCATCATTTTTGCTTTTGATTTTCCAAAGCCCATGGCTCCGCCTTTGCCTCCTTGCATTTGTCTCATAAAAAAAATCCAAACTGCAATTAATAACAACATAGGAAACCATGACAATAATACTCCAAATAATGAAGGCATTTTTTCTTCGATAGGTGCAGCTGAAATACTTACACCTTTATCTGAAAGTTTTTCTATTAAGTTTGGATCATTAGGTGAATATGTTGTAAAACTATTCCCATTTGAGTAAACACCTTTAATATTGTTACCTTGAATTTCTACTTTTAAGACTTCTCCATTATCAACTGAGGTTAAGAATTCTGAAAATATAACTTGGTTCCCACCTCTTACATTTGATTGTGGGTTTTTAAACATGTTGTAAAGACTAATAGTTAAGAAAACTATTATCGCCCACATTGCTATATTTTTTAGATTCATGCTTATAAAATAAGAATTATTACAAATTAAACAAGTGGCAAATTGTATAAAGTCTAGATATTTTCGTGCTCTTTTGAGATAATTACAGTTTGATTAACTTTTTTAATGATGCAACCTCCTAAAGTTGCTTTAGATAAGTTGCCTTTTTCAACATCGTTGATAATTTTATCCAATTTTTTTCCTCTAACTGGATAGTATTTTTTTCCAATTTTTTTAAGACAATCTGAAAGAGCTCTAAATATGATTTCATGAGGTTGATGAAAGAATAATTGATTCAAAATATATCTTTTATTTTTTTTTTGAAAAATAGCATTTTTTTCAATATTTTCGTTTACATAAAAGTTTATAACTGAGTTTGAATGCTTTAAATTTTTAATAACATTATAAAATTTTTTCTTATCAAGCCCATTTTTTTGAAGTTCATAAATTAATTTTCTTATTGTAGTTCTTCGATATTTTTCGTCGTTATTTGTTGGATCATTTACATAAAAATTAAATACTTTTTTTGAAATCAATATTAAATCCTCTTTTTTTTGATTTAACAGGGGTCTAATTAAGTTCTTATTGCCTATTCTATTTTTAGTATCTAATGATATCAATCCCTTTAAGCCGCTTCCTCTTAGTAATCTAATAAAAAAGTTCTCAAGTAAATCATCCTTATGGTGACCTAGCAAAATGTTATTTATTTTATGCTTGTCACATTGTGAAAATAACAGTTCATATCTTTTATTTCTTGCCATTGACTGAATATTTTTTGATGGTTTCTTTTCTTTCCATGTTAAAATTTCACCTTTTATTGAATATTTCTTTAAAACTCTTTTTACAGTTTTTGCTTCCTTTGTAGATTCTGGTCTTAATTTATGATCTACAATAAAAAATTTAGAAATTAATTTTTTCTTTATTGAGAAGATTTTAGCTAAAAAAGCTAGTGCCAAACTGTCTGGGCCACCAGAAACAGCGACAGCAAAACCATCATTGATATCAAGTGATTTTTCAAACTTAGTGTAGATTTGATTAATCTTTTTAATCTTTAATTTATCTTTAAAAAGTTTAGGAGTTTTTGTTTTTACACTCAAATTTTTGTGACTCATATTTGGCTTTTTGGATCACAGACTGATTTGCTTTAGGGTACTGTTTTTCAACACCATTAATCATTTTACAACCTTGATCTTTTTCTCCAATCTGAACCATAGATACACCAAGCTTTAATAAATTTATAGGAGCTTTTTCTCCTTTTGGATATTTTTGATACCCCTCTAAATATGCTGACGCAGCATCAGTATAAAGTTGTCTAATTCTAAATGTCTCTGCATACCAATACTGTGCATTACCAGCTAAATCATGATCAGGATTAGTTTGAACAAATTCTCTGAAAGCTCTTTCTGCAGTGGAATAGTCCCCAACTTTTAAAAAGCTTGTTGCAAATTCATATTGTTTATCTGGCGTTTCTTTTGGAAGAATGCTTTCTTCAGCTTGAAAGGTTTCGGTTACAATTGTGGCAGTAGTTTCAATTGATTGTGTTTGTTGTGATTGATCTTCTGTAGCTGTGTCTTTATAAGAAATTGATCCTAAATCTTGTGGCTCAGAACTTCCTGGTAAAGTTTCCTGACTTTCTTCTACTTTTTTTGATAACTTTTTTGAGCCATCAGATGATAATACATTCTCTAACTCTTGAAACCTTAATTGATTATCAGCTTGAACTTTTGACATCCTATTTGAAAGTTTATCCAGCTTAAAATTTATTTCCTCAAACTTATTGGTAAGTTGTTGAAATTGATTTTCTATTTCTGAAAGTTTTAATAGATGTCTAGTTAAAACGTCTTCAGAATTGTTGTTTGAACTTAAGTTGTTACTACTTTCACTTTTCAGTTCTATTGAGCCAGAGTAAACAGCTTTTTCTAAAGTTTTTACGTCATTTTGTAATTGCTCTAAAATTTCATTAATTTGATGATTGTCTGCTAACAAATAATTAAAAGACAAAAAATTAATTATTAATACTAATTTAAAAATAAAAATCTTAGTCATTTTCATTATCAAAGTTATGATTAAAATAATGGCAAAAAAAAGACCCTTAAATAAATTTATATTTAAGGGTCTTTAAACTTTTAAAATTAGTTTGCTTTTACTGTAACTGATCTTCTATTTTTTGACCAAGCTAATGGATTTGATCCTGAGTCAACAGGTCTCTCTTTACCGTAACTTAAAACAGAAATTCTATCTGAAGAAATTCCGTAAGTCATTAAATAATCTTTAGCAGCGTTAGCTCTTCTTTCACCAAGTGCCAAGTTGTATTCTCTAGTACCTCTTTCATCCGCATGTCCTTCAAGAACAACTGTGATTTTAGAATTTTTTCTTAACCATGCAGCTTGTTTTCTTAAAGTTTCTCTTGCTGCAGTTGTTAGAACTGACTCATTCGTTGCGAAAAAAACTCTATCTTTAACACCTGAAGCCAAATATTCTACTGTATCTGTTCCAGTGTAAACATCTCCTTGCATTTGACCTGTTTTTGTAGAAGTTGCACAAGCAGTTAGTGCTATGCATGCAAAACTTATTAAAACAGCGTTTTTTAAAATTTTGTTTAGTTTCATTATTGCTCCTTGATCAATTTTCTTATTCTTACTTTTTCACAACTAATTAGATGTTTCAAGTTAAAAAATCAAGATAATAGTAACTAATTGCTTAATAATGATGACCATGATGGGTCAGAAGCATCTGTAGGAGTATCAACTAGCCTTTCGTTATATCCAGTTAAATCAATTGACCATAATTTAGCTGAAAATCCCTCTCCTTTATCATTAGTTTTAGTTTCTCTATAAAAAATTAAAACTCTTCCATTTGGGGACCATGATGGAGCTTCTTGATAAAAATTTTCTGTTAAGAGTCTCTCTCCACTGCCATCTGTTCTCATTACTCCAATATAAAATTTTCCTTTATGTAATTTTGTGAACGCAATCAAGTCCCCTCTTGGAGACCAAACTGGTGTTCCGTAAAGTCCTTTGCCGAAGGAAATTCTTTTTACATTACTTCCATCACTTTTCATAATATAAATTTGTTGGTATCCACTTCTATCAGAATTGAAACAAATGAACTTTCCATTTGGAGAAAAAGAAGGTGAAGTATCGATAGATGGATGATTGGTAATTTTTTCTACAATTCTATTTTCTAAATCCATTGTATATATATCTGAATTCCCATCTTTGGCGAAACTCATAATAATTTTTTTTCCATCAGGAGAAAATCTTGGCGCAAATGTCATGCCAGGAAAATCACCTACAACTTCTTGCATTCCTGTTTCTATATCCAAGAGATAAACTCTGGGTAAATTTCTGAAATAAGATAGATAAGTGACCATCTGACTAGTAGGATCAAATCGAGGTGTTAATACAAGTTCATTTCCTAAAGTTAAAAATTTATTATTAGCACCATCTTGGTCCATGATTGCTAATTTTTTAACTCTTCTTGTTTTTGGACCCTCTTCTGCAACATATATAATTCTAGTATCAAAATAACCTTTCTCTCCAGTTAATCGTTCATAAACTTTGTCAGTAATTATATGTCCAACACGTCTCCAATTTTGTGGGACAGTAGTAAAAGCAAGTGCCATCATTTCTTTTCCAGCAAGAACATCCCACAATCTAAATTCAACTCTTAACTTATCATCTACAAAATTTACTTTTCCAGTGATTAAAGCTTGAGCTTTAATTAAATTCCAATCTTCAAAACGAGGTTTTAAGTTAGCAATGTCTGGTGCTTGAAGAAAAGCATCTTTGTTTAAGGGATTGAATAGACCAGAAGTTTTTAAATTTTTTTCTACTACTGTGGAAATATCTGAACCTATATTCTTTTTTTTAAGAACTTTTTCAAAACTTTTTCTTGAGTTTTCATCTATTGATAAAGGTGAAACCGCAATTGGAAGAGGATTAAGATTTCCTCTTGTAATATCAACTTTAATTAATGCAAAAGTTTTTGTTGGAAAAATTATTAATAAAAGTAAAAATAAAGTTTTTTTCATAATATTACATTAACCTTCAAGCATCTCTCTTGCATCAAAATTAAGTTGTAATTCTTTCCATCTTTCATAGCCAGTAGTAGGTACTCTAAGAGGTTGGCATAATTTTACAGCTCTCAAAGCACTTTCTGCAAGAACTTTGTAAAATCCTTGTCCTGGTCTGTTCATTCTAGCATGATCCAATATTTCTGATTGCAATATAGTTCCATCTGAATTTAATAAAAGTTTAATTCTAACCAATAAATTTTCATTATATGGCAAACCTAAAGGTATACTCCAACATCCAAATATTTGGGCCTTAAGGGCGTCCTCCTCACTTAAAGATAAGCCAACGTTCTCTACACTCTTTTGTTGATCTTGAGTAACTTTATCTGTCTTGCTAGTTGTTTCGGCAGTTTCAATTTTTGACTTATCTATTAATGCAGCAATATTGTTAGGGTCAAATAATTCTTCTTTTTCAAACTCTGAAACTTGCTTTACTTCATTATCAATTTTCTCAGGGTTTTGTTTATCCTCTTTAATTTTTTCAACTTTTTTAACTTTATCATCTGGCATTGGTACAGAATCTGGCTTAATTTTTTTTACCTTTTTAGGAGGTGCTTGCTCTGAAACAAGTTTTTTTTCTTTTTCTTTAATTTTTTCGATTGTTTTTTTTGCTTTGGGTGCAAATGGAATATTTGTCTTATCAGTAATTTGTATTAGCTCTACAGACACGATGGGTGGAAGATCAATCGGTTTTTTTGCTAAAAATGGTAAACTCATTGCTGTAATCATAATTAGTAACACATGTAAAACAGAAGAGACAAGTATGCTTCTATTCACAAATTTTACCTTTCTTTATATGGCTCTGAAATAAGCGCTACTTTTGTAAAACCTGAGCCCGATAAAAGACCCATAATTTCTAAAACTCTTCCATAATTTATTGTCTTATCACCTCTTACATAAATTCTAGTATCTGTTCTATTTTTAGAAACAGCTAAAACTTTTGCTATAATTTTTTCATATTCAACTTTAGACTCTTGTATAAATATCTCACCTTTTGAGTTTATCGACAAAGTAAGAGGTTCGGCTTCTTCAGGGAGAGAATCTGCAGAACTCTCAGGTAAATCAACTTGAACTCCAACTGTTAATAAAGGTGCTGTGACCATAAATATAATTAAAAGAACCAACATTACATCAACAAAAGGAGTAACATTAATTTCGCTCATTGGTTCTTTAGATGAACGGTTAAATTTAAAAGCCATTTTAAATTATTGTTAAAAATCTTTTTGAAAAATTTTCTAATTTTCTGGAATATAAAATTGAATCATTGTTAAATTTATTATAAGCAATTACAGCAGGGATCGCTGCTAGTAGACCTAAAGCAGTAGCAAATAATGCTTCTGCTATACCTGGGGCAACAATAGCTAAACTAGTGTTTCTTGAAATTGCAATTGATTGAAATGAGTTCATTATTCCCCACACAGTTCCAAATAAACCAATGAAAGGTGCAGTAGAACCTACAGTCGCTAAAAAAGTATATCCCTTACTTATTTTTGACATTTGTTTTTCAATACCTGTTTCCAACATTGTTGTCATTCTTTCATGCAAATCTGCTTTAGATTTCCTTTTTAATAAATTCTGCATAGCATCTTTAAAAACTAATGCCATTGGATCCTCAATATTTGCTGGAAGATTATTATAAAATGTCTCGGCAGATTTAGAATTCCAAAACTTAGTTTCAAACTCCTCTGTAGATTTATTTATCTTTTTAAATAATTTAAATTTATCTATTATTACCGCCCATGAATAAATCGAACAAACAATCAATATAATTATTACTGATTTAACAATAATATCTGCACGAACAAATAAACTAACTAGAGAGAAATCAGCACTTGATGCTAATCCTACTGCTTGAGATGAAATATCAGCTTCCATAGTGCCTTCTCACACTTAATTGTGTCATGAATTTGTCTTTAATTTCTTTGATTATTCCTCAAATTTATACGTTTCGTAATAAAAACTAGCAATTAGTATTGCATCTGCTTTGTTAGAATCTTTTTTTTTTGAAAGGTTAGATGAAAAATATGGGAACATTTCTATTGCTCGTGTTCTACTAGCGTCTTTTTCTGAATTAATAAGATTAAAATATTTTTTCCATTTAGCTGGTCTTACAAAATACATGGGCATTTGCATTGCTGAACAAATACCTTTTAAAATACCAAAAGATTGTCCAAAATTAAACATGCTTGTTACTCCTTGACCTGGCATTGCAGAAACTTGTTCTATTATGACTCTTACATTTTGATTCTCATGATCTTTAGTTCTTTTCTTTATTTCATTAAAAATTTGAGAACCATTGACTTGCCTTTTATTTTTTTTTCCTTCTGTCATCGTCGGCATTTCAATAGCATCAATAATTTTACCATTCTCAAAAAAACAGATTGATCCAGAAATACCAGGGTCTATTCCAATAATTAACATAATTTACTTAGCAAATTCAGCATTTGAAAAAATATTTTGTACATCATCATCCCCTTCTAGTGTTTCAAAAAAATTTATCAAATCATCATTTTTCTCTTTAGAAATTTCAACACTGTTGAGTGGTATCCACTCAATTTCAGTTGATATAAAATTAGTTATTTTTTTCTCTAATTCTTTTTTGACATTATAAATTTCATTCATTGGACATTGAATTTCATGAAAAATATTATCTGATTTACACTCATTTGCACCAGCCTCAATAGCTAGTTCAAAAATATCTTCATCAGATATCTCATTTTTATCAATTTTAATTATTCCTAACTGATTAAAATTATGAGAAGCTGAGCCTAGTGTTCCAAGACTTCCGCCTGCTTTCTGAAAAATAGTTCTTATATTGGAAGCTGTTCTATTTTTGTTGTCAGTTAAGGCCTCTACAATAACAGCTACCTTTTCAGGTCCAAATCCTTCATATCTTAAATTTTCAAAATTTATCTCAGTGTTTATTGTTGATTTGTCAATCGCTCTCTCAATATTTTCTTTCGGCATATTTGCAGATCTAGCTGCTTGAATTGCAGATCTTAACCTGGGATTTATTGATGGATCTTTGTCACCAAGTTTTGCGGCTACAGTAATTTCTTTGGACAGTTTTGAAAAAATTTTAGACCTCTGCTTATCGGCTTTTCCTTTTTTATGTTTAATACCTGCCCAATGAGAATGTCCTGCCATAAATTAACTATTATTATTTAATTGACCTCCAAAAATAAAACTATGTATTTTATTTGCTAATCCAGTTTCTATATTACAATCAACAATAACACCACTTAAAGTAGCTTCTCCTTTTGCTGGGAAATGTTTAATTGAATCTTTTTTCATAAATCTATTTAACGAATTATCTTTATTCATCCCAATTACTGAATCATAATCACCACACATACCTGCATCGGTTTGATAAGCTGTACCGTTTTTTAAAATTCTTGCATCATTAGTTGGAACATGAGTGTGGGTCCCAACAACAAGGGTTGCCTTACCATCAAAAAAATGTCCAATTGCATTTTTTTCACTTGTGATTTCTCCGTGAAAATCTATTACAAGAATATCGTAATCTTCTTTTAACTTATGATTTTCAATAAAATTTTTTGAAGCAACAAAAACATCATCACATTTTTTCATAAAAACATTTCCCATTAAATTTAGAACTCCTACTTTTACATTTTTTGGAGTGGTATAAACCTCAAAGCCTTTACCTGGTGCTGGTTCAAATAAATTTTTTGGGCGAAGTAATCTTTTTTCTTTATCAATAAAATTCATTATTTCTTTTTGATCCCATACATGATTACCGGTTGTAATAACATCAACTCCACAATTAAAAAAATCTTCACATATTTCTTTTGTAAGACCTACTCCTGACTCGGCAGCATTCTCACCATTTACGATTACAAAATCAATTTTATTTATTTTAATTTGACTTAGAAGATTATTCAAAATTTTTGAACAACCTGAAATACCAACAACATCACCTAAAAATAAAATTCTCATTTTACCTTTTTTTTATCAGTTATTATAAAATCTAACTTTATATCAAATTTATTTAATGGTACTTTTTTTACTTCTTGGAAAGAATAAGCTAGCCCAATAGTTATAATTTTTTTATTTTTTTTTATTCTTTTTATATATCTGTCGTAAAAACCACCTCCATAACCGATTCTATTTAATTGTTTATCAAATGCTACAATTGGAACTAGCAACAAACTTGGATATACAATTTTTTTTGAAGCAGGCTCTGGAATTCCGTATTGATTTATTGTCATAGGATCATTTATTGACCATTGAAAAAAATCCATCATATTATTTTTTTTTATTTTAGGTAATGAGATTTGATAATTCTGCTCCTCAAATTTTTTTAAAATATTTATTGCATTAAACTCATAATTATAAGGATAGTATCCACCAACTATTTTATTAGAAGTTTTATTTTTTTTTAAAACTTTTAATATATCCTTAAAGTTAATTTTAAAGTTTTTATCCTTTTTTTGTTTTCTGATCTTGAGTATTCTTTTTCTAATTTCAGATTTATTCACAAGGGTCAACTAAGATAGATTTTCTAAGTTAGCTTTTTCAACGAAACTTGAAATTTCATCTGCAGCTTCATCAATTAATTTTTCATAATTTTTTTGATTTATTTCAATTTCATTTTTAAGTTTGTAATGATTTTCATTTAAATCATTTATTTCTTGCTCTTTTTTATCTCGATACTCATAGATCAAAGATTTAAGTTCTTTAAATTTATTCGAAAGATTTTTTAATTCTTCTTTTTTTTGCTCAACTTTCTTTTTAGTCTCATAATACTCATCCATAACTTTTACTGCTGTAATTAACAGGAGTTTATTTTCTCCTAAATTACCCAAATCATTTTTTAAGTGATTAAATTTTTGATTAATTTGAATTAGTAGCTCTTCTAAATGTTCTTCTTGACCATCTTCACAAGAAAGTAGAAATTCTTTTCCATTAAATTTAATACTTACGTTTGCCATTTATCTATTTCATCCAATAAAGTATCTGTTTCTTGATTTAATT
>Ga0315315_10003161_pt1 | contig 15102 bp, 17 predicted proteins | sample M140m3416metaG_FD_203699 | JGI IMG/M metagenome (GOLD analysis project Ga0315315, IMG submission 203699) | Ammonia-oxidizing marine archaeal communities from Monterey Bay, California, United States - M1 40m 3416 | ecosystem: Environmental > Aquatic > Marine > Intertidal zone | place: USA...
AGACAATGTTAAAAAAGAATTTGAAACAAAAAATAAATTAATAAAAATTAATAAAAATTAATAAAAATTAATAAAAATTAATAAAAATTAATAAAAATTAATAAAAATTAATAAAAATTAATAAAATTAATAAAAATTAATAAAAATTAATAAAAATTAATAAAAATTAATAAAAATTAATAAAAAATAAATAATTTATAAATTGTTTATTTTTATAATTTATTTTTTATTTATTTTTATTAATATATTTATCTTAATTAATCAATATCTTTATAAATCAACCATATCTTCATCAATCATATTTTCATCAACCATATCTTCATCAATTTTTAAATTATTTTTTTTTTTCTTTTTTTTTCTTTTTTTTATATTTTTTTCAATGTTATTTTTTTTCCAATATCCTTTTGTAAAACCTTGAAACCAAGGGGTATTCATATATGATTCATTTTTAAATTTATTTGAATCATCTAATAAATCATCTTTTAATCCATGTATAAAACCTTCAGTATAATTAATTTGTTTTTTTAAAGAAATTTGTCTTTTAATATTTAAATCATTCCAAAACATCAAATCCTTTTTTTCTTTATAAAGTTGTCTACATTGTTTTGACAAAACAACACTTTCTATTTGCAATTTATTTGCTAACACCATATTATTATTAATTTCTTGTTCAATATCATTATTTTCATACCATTTTTGTAATGAAACAAAATTTCTCCTACACATAGGACAAGTAACACCTTGTTTCATCCATCGAAAGAAACATTTTTTACAAAATTGGTGTCCACACATTGTATTAACAATATTGTCAATATTAAGTTTTTTATAACAAATCGAACAATCGCTACAATTATCTTCATCAAATTTTTCTTCTATGTTTTCTTGTTCTATTTTTTGTTCTTCAGCCAATTCATTCATTATATCTTGTTCAATAGAATCCAAATCATAATCTGAATTTTGAGAAATGTTTATTGGTTCAATATTTCCATTATCTTGATATATTTGAGTTTGTTCGACATTAGAAGCTTGGTTATTATCAATGAAATTACCAGAAAGGTCGACATTACCGTCTATATTTCCAGAAACAGTTGTAGAGGTGTTAAATGCACCTTCAACAGCAGAACTTGAAATAGCATCGTTCAAAAGAGAATTGTTCCAAATACTTTCGTCAAAAATATTGTTTATATTTTGCATTATTTATTATATTTATTATATTTCTTATTATATTTTTATTATATTTGTATAGAAAAAACATATAAAATGTAATAAAAATCAATTTAAAATTGATTTTTATTACATTTTATATGTTTTTTTTATAAAAAACATATAAAAAATAATATACAATAAATAAAATGTCTATAATTTCCTGGATTGAAAACAATGAAATTAACTATAAACTTATTTCAAAAATTATTAAAAATGAAACTAATGGTATTACAACTGAAGAATTAGTTAATAAATATAATGAAAAAACCACTAAAGAAACCAAGGAAGAAACCAAGGAAGAACAAGAACCTTTAACAGTTGAAATATTTGAACATATTATAAAAACAATAGAAAGAGCACCACAAACTTTTAATAATTATAAAGATTATGAATTTGATAAAGAAACAAGTAGTTGGTTTTCAAAAAATAAAAAAAATATTTATTTAAATGAAATAAAAAAACTAAGAGAACAGTTAAAACAATATCAAGAAGAAAATATAAATTTGAAAAAAAAGTTTAATAAAATCTCGAACGAAGGCTTCTAACCCAATATCTATGATGATTATTACGATTTTCACCACTCAAACCAGCAGGCGGCATATCCACCGCACCTACAGCACCGCCATCTGCACCAACAGCACCAGCAGCACCAACAGCACCGCCATCTGCACCAACAGCATCAGCACCAGCAGCACCTGCAGCACCGCCATCATTATATTTACTTTCATATTTTCTTTCACGAACAAGAATTTTATTTCTATTGTGGAGAGAAAAATACATTTTATTAATATCTTTTAATTCGACAATAATATTATCAACCTTTTTATAAAAACTCATTATAAAACAAACAGTTAATTATTTTAATATTATATAATTATTTTTATGTTTTTTTTTTAATTTTTTTATGTTTTTTTTTTAATTTTTTTATGTTTTTTTTAATTTTTTTATGTTTTTTTATATGTTTTTTGATTTTTACAAAATCAAAAAACATATAAAAAAACATAAAAAAATTAAACGAATTCAGCCAATTTAATTGGATCAAAAATACCTGCAACAGGAGGACCATATTTTTCAACATAGAAAACATAACGCAAATCAATTTTAGCAACAGCATTAATATCAAGCATAATACCAGCTTGCTGTGAAATAAGTTTTGGTTCTAATTCATTTCGAATTTGGTCAGCAATAGTAGTTACTTGAACTTGTAAATCTTGATTATCTAAATATAATAATAAACCACGATTAATGACACCGAGTGTAGATAAAGCAAAAGAAGAGATAAGTTCATTATCAGTCCAAGTATTTTGATTTGTTCCAACGGCTGGAGCAAAATCACCAAAATCATCAATTGTAGTATAATAAAGAGTAGAGTTACTACCAGTAATATTTGACTGAACAGTTCCTGAAATATCATCAACAAGAAAAGGATTAACATAATTTGTGAGCATTTCTTTTAATTTGGTGGACAAAGTAGATGAAATATTACCACCACCACCAAAGGATTGACCAATAATAATAGTAGTAGAACCACTACCTGAACCACTACCATTATTTATCTTAATAATATCTGAAGGATTTTCGCCACCATACTTCACCTCATTTTCAGTTAATGAATAATCATAAGCAGTGCTATTACCTGGTGTATCAATTTGACCAAAAACACAATTAGTAGTAAAAAAAGCCATCTGTATAATAAATAAATATCAAAAAAAAAAATTAATTTATACAAAGAAATCATAAACATCCCACACCCAATCTTAGGGGGAAACCTCCACCAACTAAGGAGTCATAGGGGGAAATCTCCCCCTAATATAAAGGGGGTCATAGGGGGGGGGGGAAATCTCCCCCTAATTGACAATAACATTAAAATTTTTATTCATAGAAGTGACGATACTTAACAATTTATTATTTCTATCAACAAGTGTTTTATTTTTTCTCTCTAAAAATTCAATTTTTCTATTCTGTCTCAAAAGTTTATAAGAAAGAGAAGAGTTTGTTTTTCTTTTCAAAGTGTTTATAGCTCCTTCTCTTTCAAATCGTTCTGTATCTTCTTCGCTGCGACTTTTAAAAAACTTAGTATCTTTTGAATCTTTGAAACTTAAGCCAACAAGAGGTTTTAAATTTTTATTATAAATGGCTCTATGCATTATTTTTTGTGAAATTGTGAAATCTTTTGATTCATCTAAAGGATATACATAATAATTCATTAAATTAATCATATCGTTATATGTAAAATTATCAAATGTCAGATTTTCTTCTAAATAAGCCTTTAACATATGAAGAAAAAAGATAGTAAATTCCCCGTAGAATTTATTCTTATCAGAATTTATCATATTTTCAGTAATATATTTTTCATATGATTTTGAATTTTCACCACATGATGAAACACAAATAATATCAGCAGAATCTTTATTATCATATCGTAAATAATCAGTAGACATAAAATCTTTAACATTATATGAATATTTCAAATCGCACATTGTTCCGGAATTACAACAATCAAACATCAAAAATATTTTACATTTAAATGATTTCAATAAAGAATTGAACAAGTCATCAGAAATATAACTGATTTGCCAATCTTGTGGTAAAAAAATTTCATCTTTTCTATCAGCCTCATCGCCGCTGCCATCAACTATACTACCACCATGACCACTAAAATACATAAATAAAAAGTCTTGTGAAGTCATTTCTTTACCCAACAGTTTAATATGTTTGACAATATTAAAAAAACTGGCATTTTCTTTTTCCTTTGGAGAATCACTTAAAACAAGTATATCCTCTTCTTGATAATTACAATAATGAATTAAAAAATGTTTGACAATAGTAATATCATTAATTGGAGAATTTAATCTATGTTTACTATCATTTAAATAATTAATACCAACTAAAAGAGCTTTATTGACCATATATATATTTAATTTATACTTTTTTATTAATATTTTTTTTTTCAAAAAAATATTAATAAAAAAGTATAAATTAAATATGAAGTTTTGTTTTAATGTTTTATGTTTTGCAAATGTTCCTATTATGTCCAGCAAATGTTCCTATTGTGTTCCTATTTTTGTTAAAGGAAAATGTTTTTTGATGTCTTTTGCAAAATTATTTCCAAAATTACCAGATGGATCAAAATAAGACACTTTTTGAATAACATAATCAGAACATAAGCCTGGTTTTTCATAAGGATATGTTATATTAGCAGCGGAATTAATACCAATATTAGCGTCACTTATAGCAGTCATAAATGTATTTGTCCCATTTATTTTTGCTTTTACATTTTTTCTTCCTATAGCAGATTTATCATTAGAATCATCATACATTTGAAAATCAATAAAATTACTACCAACATCTTGAAAAGTATTAACACTAAATGCATCATTACCACTATCTAAATATGTATTAAAACAATCTCTATTATTTGAAATATCATTTTTCTTACATTCATAAAAACCATTAACTGTATTCATGAATGTTTCATAATTTTTGGCGTTCTTAATATTACCTTTTGCGTCTAAACAAACATCATTTGAATTGGATCTACCTTCGTAAATAGCTTTATTACGTTTATTTCTTATTCTTTCACTTTGAGACAAAGGTTCAAAACTTTTTGCGAACATTGAATTCATTTATATTTAATTTATATATTTATGTTGGCTCTGCTAACATAAATATATAAATTAAATATGGGGATTATAAGGGGTGTCCCCTTAGGATTATAAGGGGTGTCTCCTTAGGATTATAAGGGGTGTCTCCTTTAGAGATTAATTTTAATTCTCCACACGTGACCATCAAACATAGTTTTATTACCAGTTCCCAATGTTCCACCATCGACAGTCATACCACGTTCTAAATCAGTACCAGTCATAAGAACATTAGGTGTAAGATCACCAGCTGCACCAGTGTAAGTATCATAACCGTTACCCATAACATTAAACTCTGAAGCAGAAGAAGAATTATAAATCTTTCCAGCACTTTGGTGTGCAACCCATCTGTGCCGAGGTTGATAAAAGATGTCTTGAACATTTGTAGCAGTATATATATTATTACCTCGTCCAACGCCACTAAGATCTTGATTCATATATTCCACAACACCAGGATTAGACACATGCGTATCAGTACTTAATAGAACACGTGGTCTAAAGTAAAACGATAATGTATCGCCAGATCTAAATGGCAATCTTCGTGGGACATTATAACTGGAATCAAATACTGTTGAACTTCCTGAATCAAAATCATCACCACCAGATAAATCAGTACCACTGACATCCAAGCCGACATCTTGATCCGATAAGTCAAATCTTGATGAATCAGAAGCAAAAAGACCTGCATAAAGTGATTGCAAAATAGCATTTCTTATACCTTTTGTTTTTAAAGTTGGTTCGAAAACATCAAATTCACTATTGGAACCGTGAGCACTAACAATATTAACACTTGAAATATCAACTTTACCTGCATTACCACTTCCGTGAGCAGAAAATAAATCAGGGTCATTTTTCAATAATTTTTCTTTAAGTTGATTACCAGTGGTTGCATTCGATATATCTGTAACAATATCTTTTTCGTTTGCTAAAAAGGCTTGTGCAAATGGGTGACCCATAAGATGTGTTGACATTAATCGAATCAAAGTTCTGCCAAATGAAGTACCTGTTCCATCAGTAATACCACCAGTATAATAATCTTGCCCAGTAACATCATAACCAGTATTATTTGCAGTTGTGGGTCCATCAGGACGTCCAGTAGAAGCAAAACTACCATTATAATTTGGTAAAGGAACACCTGGAGGTTTATATTTATTAGTCCAATCGCCAGAAGGTTGTATAAGTTTAGAATTTTCTCCTAAAATTTTTGAAGAAATAATATTCGCCAAGGTTGTAGAAATATCTGTATTATCTGAAGTATAAAAAAGAACCCCACTTATATCATCTTCAGAAGCATCACCATATAATATTTTTTTAAATTCATCGATTAACCCAGCACTTGAATCACCATATAATTGAAATTTTAAATGAGAATCAAAAACATCTAAAGAAGAAACGGTTTGTGCATATATTTGACCTCCAGCGGATATATCAAATATCAAAGGAATATTCAAATTTACCATCTAATACATAATTATAATAAATTAATAATAATAAATAATAAATTAATAATTTATTATTTATTTAATATTTTTTTAAGTCATTGTAACTTTAATTTTCCATACGTGTCCATCAAACATAGTTCCACCACTATTACCAACAGTTTCATGATCTCCAACATCCTTACCAATAAACAAATCAGTACCAGTCATAGTTACACAATTAACAGATGATTGGTCATCGTCTGCATATGTATCAATGTGATTACCAGCAGCAAGAGCATCTGCGTTAGTAGTTGCCGCATTAGTAACAACTTTTGTACTATTCATGTGTGCAATCCATCTATGTCTTGGATTAAAGAAAATATTTTGAATATTAGAACTTGTTTGACTGGCGGAACCTTGACCAACACCGCTTAAATCTTCATTACCATATTCATTACCAGAACCACCAACTGATGTATCAATATTAATACTAACTCGTGGTCTAAAGTAAAATGAAATTGAATCGCCAGCTTTAAAAGGAAGAACTCTTGGACGACAAGATGAAGGATCGAGATTACCATAATCAGCATCAGTACCACCAGATATATCAACGCCACTAACGTCCAATCCAACATCATTACCAGAAAGATCAAATCTTTCTGGGGCAGTTCCTAAAAGACCTTCATATAAAGATTGTAAAATTTGATTTCTAATACCAGCAGATTTGAGAGCGGTATATCTGCCACCACTGAGATTAGCTGCATCGATACTATTATTACCACCATCAGCATACATAGTTGATTTATTTTTCAATAATCTGGAATTAAGTTGTGTTGTGACATCGGAATTTGAAATATCAGCAATAATAGAACTTTCATTTTTAATAAATGCTTGTGCAAAAGGATGACCCATAAGATGTGTTGCCATAAGACGAATTAAAATACGACCAAAAGAAGAACCACCTGCATCAACTAAAGCTGCAGTATAGTATTTTTGTGAAGTATCATTTGCGGCGAGTGGACCATTAGTACGATCTGCTATTGTTTTACTATAATTAGGCAAAGGAATACCTGGTGTCATATATCTTGCACCGTGAGAATTACCTGCATTGCCACTAGCATCAGAAACGCCAGTTGCAGAAGGTTGAATAAGAGTTGCAGTATCACCAAGAATTGCATAAGAAATTTGTTGACCTAAAGAAGTGCTCAATCCTGAAGCAGTAGAGTAGAAAAGTACACCACTAATGTCGTTTTCAGAAGCGTCGGCATACATAATTTTTTTAAGTTCAGTGACAAGACCAGCACCACTTGCACCAGTAACTTCAAAATTTAAATGTGTATCAAAAACATCCATATCAACAGCAGTTTCACCAAAAACAATACCACCAGCAGAGATATCAAATAGTAACGGAATTTGTAAATTTACCATATCTTTATAATAATACTAAATATATTTTTTTTATTCCATTATTTTATTTTATTATAAAAGTTTAATAAACTTTTTATAATAAAATAAAATAAATCTTCCACAAACTGTTGTTAATATAATATTTATTTTCTAATTTGGTAAATTTGTTAGCTAAATTATCATTTGTACACGACATTTCTAAAATAGGTTTTTTCAAAAAAATGGAAACTTCTAAAACATCTCCTTTTTCAAACAATTGTGATCTTTTTTTTAATAACTCTAAATTTTTATCTAAATTTTTATCTAAATTTTTTTTTATATCGAAAATTTTATAAAATTCTTTTAATATTGTTCTATCTTGAAATAATTGAATAAGTTGTTTTGGTATAGTTGAAAATTGTTTTTTAATATCCGATAAATTTTGAAATCCATAGAACGCAAGGTGAGAACCAAACATTTGTTGCGCCATATATTGAAAATAATAAGTTTCTAAATCACCTGGGATAAGTGCCTCGTTTGTAAAACTTTTACCAGTGAAATTAAGAGTCCCCTTCATAGCTTTTTGTAAATCGCAACAAATATCTCCAAAATAAGGATAATTTATTTCAATAATTTCTCTCCCTTTATTTACGCGGAAACATTTATTCCAATTTTCTAAAGACAAAATTTCCAAGCATTCTAAATGATAAACATCCAAATCTTTTTTATTTAATAACATTTGTTTTTCTTCAATCATTAAACTATAATTGTCCCCACAGTTACCATTAAATTTTTGAAATTCATCTTGATAATTTATTTTAAAAATAGTTCCATATTTACTTATATTACCACCTACTTCTATAAATTTACCACCACCATCCTGAGCACCACCACCGTTTTCCCCACCAACACCATCCTCAACAATTACTTTAACATTTTCCATATTAAATTTACTTCTCATATAAAATATCAAATTCTAACCCAAACGAAAAATCACTATATCCTTGTCGAATATCAATTCCATATTCATCCATCAATCTAAAATGCAATTTATCTATTGTAACTGGACCAAAATATTCTCTACTTTTTCTAATATTATCAGATCCATCATCATAAACAACTACGAATTTACCTTGACGAAGCGGAATTCGCGCCATTATATTTCTATTCATGAAAGAATTTTCATAAACAATACTAACATTTTCAGTAACATTTGTTCTGTAATCATCTATACAAAAAAACAGCACTTTTTGACCCCCTAAATCAACAGGAGCTTCACTAATATAGGTTGTAGAACCCGAATATTTCATTTGTCTAAAACCCAGTTTCCATCCTAAATTTTTAGTCATGGGGATTTGCGGCTCAACAGTATTTGTAAAATCCAAATCAAAAGTTGCATCAGCATCCAAATTAGCACTTATACCATCCCCAGAAATATCGGTGCTAATAACAGTTCTACCTGTTTTCGTATCAATACTAAAAACAATTTTATCATCCACAACAAAATTATTTAATGCCGCAGTCATGGTATTCGATTTATAATTACCAGAAGGAACTTTATACCTAACTTTCCATCCAGTAACCGTATTACCATCACCACCTGAAACTGATTCAGGTTGAGTATCGGGACCCGTTTGACCTCCGACACCTCCAACTTCACGTCCAACAGCTTTAATACCATATTTTTCTCTTCTTATATCAGCAGCACTACTATCTCCTACTGTTCCAGCACCTACACTACCGAAATCAGTAGTATTATCGGGGTGATAAATAACTGAAAATTCATTTGTTCCAAGAGTAGCATCAACGTCATAAACAACATTTGGAAATTCCAGAGAAATAAGTCTCATAGCGATAACATTTTTTAAAGGAGTTGCTAAAACCATTTTAAAATTCGCAGGAGAAGATTTGAAATAATTAGGTCTAAATTTCGTATCAAAACTTAGTTGTCTTTTCACAATTCTTCTTCTATATGTATTAACTGAGACCATTTCGCCACCTCCACGCCAAGTTGGCCCACCACTACCGTCATTGACTTTAACGTTGGCTAACAATTTACTAGGGTCAATTTTTTTTTTATCCATTACGTAATTATCGACCTTAACATTATATTTGTAAATCAAAAAAAACTCTAGTGCTTTTAAAAAACTCTCGAACTTATCTTTCATCTCACTGGAGAGATTTTCATCTTCACGTAATTTTTGAATAATACCATTTGTCTTTTGTTTTACTGAATAAAAGTTTAAATTACCTGGATCGCCACTAATATTCAATATATTCATCATATCGTTAATGTCATAATTTCTTATATCAAAATCAAATTTAGCCGAAGTTCCAAATTGAAATTTTTGCTCAAGATCAGCCAATTCAGACATATTCTTTATATAAAACAAACAAATTTTTTTTAGTAGTTTTTTTTTAAAATAAGTTTTTAACTTATTTTTTAAAAAAAAAACTACTAAAAAAAATTTAAAAAAAATTTAATATAATTAGTGGAACTTTTTTAAAGTTCTTTGTGGAACTTTTTTAAAGTTCTTTGTGGAACTTTTTTAAAGTTCTGTTTTGTGAAACTTTTTTCAAAAGTTTAGTTGCCGTGACTTTCATTGAAAATCGCCATTGCAGCAACATATCTTTGTTTATCTTTTGCAGCCAACTCCAAATATTTATTTTTATCTTCTTCAGTAATTTTTTTCCAAATAGCAGATAATTCTTTTGCAACATCACCCATATTAATCTTACCTGCTCCACCCTTTTTCTTTACTTTTAATGCAGATTTACGATGCTTTTTAATAACACCTTCTCTCTCTTTATCACAAAAGTAAAGATAACCAGATTTTGCTCTCTTAGGTTTATTAGGGTCCTTAAAAGCTTTCATTTTCAACTTAGGTCCCAAAAATTTACTAGTCATTTCTTCAATTTTATCAGTATGTCCAAGTTCAACACATAATTGTTGAAGAAGAGACTTATGTGATTCAAACCAAACATCATTGATATTCACAGTATTGTTATGAAAGAGTGGGGAAAATGTCATTTTTGTATTTTGTTCAGTAGAAGTCATTATACTAATTTTCTTTAGTTGTTCTTAAGCTTTTTTATTTAATTATATAATTATTGTCTTAAATAATATAATATAATAAACAAATCAATTTAATATAAATTGATTTGTTTATTATATTTTAATGAAACATAATAAAAAATATCATGAGCTCATTAACATCAAATATACCAGTAGAAAATACACCCGTAGAAAATACACCCATAGAAAATCAAAAAAAAGAAAATACACCACCAGAATACAACATCATTACTGAAGAAAATCAATATGAATTTATAATTTGGTGTGTAGAATTAAAACCACCAAGTATAGATGTATTTAAATTTAATATGATTCTTCAACTAAATTTAAATAAATGGATATATGAAAACAATGTAACTTGGCAATATGCATATGGAAACACTATAGATACATTAAAAATTCAAGAAGAAATAGAAGAATCAAACAAACAACAATCAAACAAAACAGCAGAAACCAAAGCAACAACTTATAACAAAGAAAAAAAAGAAGAACTAGAAAAAATCCAAAAACCAATAGATAAAGTAAAACGTCGTGAATTGTTTGCAAAAATGGCAGAACAACGTCAAAAAAACAGATATAAAAAAATCAAAAGATAAAGTTTCTAAAGATGAAACTTTATCTTTATATCACCATGCTTTTATTATTAATTAGTTCATTCTATTCCTAATTACCTAATTTTCATTACCTTCACGACTTATACTACGATATAAAAACAACATAACCAACATATTAACATTATACCATTATAATCGATATCCTCCCCATTTCCACCATGTTGTTTTGTTTGTTTTTTGTTTTTTTTGTTTTTTGTTTTTTTATTGTATTACCCATTTAATTATTATAATAAATTTGGTTTATTATATTTTAAAATAATATCTTTGACATTATTTTTAAACATGGAGAGAATTATTTTAAAACATGGAGTTAGCGTTTTCTTCTACGGCGTTTTCTCTTTGTTTTTCTCTTTGTTTTTCTCTTTGTTTTTCTCTTTGTTTTTCTTTTGCGTTTTCTTTTGCGTTTTCCGCCTTTTGTTTTTTCGATTGTACTTACTTTTTGCTTTTTAGGTAGTGGTTGATTTACTTGTTCCCTTACTATATGCTTGTTATTGAAAGTCGCCACCATGTCATTTTTGTTAGGTATCCATGAAGATTTTCTTGGATCTAGTAGCGGCAAATTGTCTTGTGCTTCTTTCAAATAATCTTTACCAGAGGTAAGTTTGCGCTTTTTGCCGGGCATTATATAATATTGTTAGAAAATATAATCAATTATGTTTATAATAATTTCCTATATAACAAAATTTTAAAATTAAATTAAATTTTATTTAATTTATTTAAAGCATCAGGATTTTTAAGAATTTCTTCTACTTTTTTGGAAATTTCTTTGATATTCAACTTTTATAAGTTTTTATCTTTAAATATTTTTAACACCTCATTACTCAAATCATCAACCGTATCAACCTTATCAGGCATCCTTATATTAATTAAATATTAAAAAAATTTAATAATGCGAGCTAATTTACTAAAGAAAGTTCTCCCATCCATGAATTTATTAAAGTTCTCCATAATATTCATACAATCAGTTGAATATTAAAAACAGCACCAAAATTGCCACCAACTTTTCTTAAATTGCAAACTACGCGTCCCACATTGTATACACTTCATAGCATAGAAATTATTTTTTTTTGTAAATTTCTTATAGCATTTATAATGACAAAACTTAGAACAAAGACTACAAACAACAATTGGTTTACAATCCTTAATATCATAACATATCAAACAATCATTATCATCATTATTATACAACACTTCACTTTCCTCTGATACACCCCCTATAAGATACTTTATAAGGCTACTTTTTTTATATATTTTTGAATCATTTTCTATACTATTTCCTGAATTTCCTCCATCACAGAAACCACCAACCACAACCGTAGAAGAAGACTTGTTATAACACGACAAATCACCGCAAAATTCACAACTAGATATATCTAAACAAATATTATTTGTAAAATTATTATTATTATTATTATTATTATTATTATTATCATTATTATTATTATTATTATTATTATTTTGATGTTCATTTTTTATTAACACATCGTTCATATATAATATAATAACATAATTTGCTTTGAAATCACTTTTATTAATTTTTATAGTAAACAATAATATATATTTATATATTAGGTATGTTTCTATTTAAAAAATCCAAGAAAAATAAAACAAAAAAAACAAAACAAAAACAACAAAACAAAACAACAAACAAAACAACAAACAAAACAACAAACAAAATAAAACAAAAAACAAAGAAACTAAAGATAAAACCAGATAAAAGAAAATATTCCGACACAAATTATCCATATAGGAATCATACTAAGAAACAAGCTGTCGATAATTTCAAAAAATTAAAAGCAGCAAAAGACATCAGTTCAAAGTCATTGACGGGCAATATAACGGTTAATTACGGAACGGAAGCCCTCCGCGTCAAAACAAAATACCGAGGAAAATCCAATTTAGAAAGATGGAACAATCCAAAAGCAAGGAAAAAAATGATACAATTCGCCAAAAAACTTCAACAATACGACATAATAAACAAAAACATCAATCCAGGTCCTACAATTTCTCTCCAAAGAGCCATATCAATGCAATGGGGAACAATAAACACAATGCGACCCGCCGCCGCACTTAACATTTACAAAAAATACAAAGCAAAGTGTGTATTGGATTTCACTGCAGGATGGGGAGCCAGAATGGTCGCCGCCGCAGCACTGGACATAAATTACATAGGAATTGACTCCAACAAAAAATTAAAACCGGGATACCAAAAAATACAAAAAGCAATTAAACCTTATACAAAAAGCAAAATCAAAATGATTTTCAAAGAAGCAGAAAAAGTAGATTTCAGCAAACTACCCCGATATGATTTAGTATTCACTTCACCACCATATGAATATTTAGAAGTATATGAAGGTATGACTAATTATGAAGGCACAGAAAAAATAAAGCAACCAACATCAGCAAATTTGATCAACAAAGAAACCGCACCAGAATTCTATACCAAATTTATGATACCAACTCTTAAAGAAGCCTATAAATACCTACCAAAAGGGAAATTTATTTGTCTTAACATACCAGATATGATGTATGAAAAAATAAAAAAATTGTGGAAAAAGGCAGACAAGAAGGAATTATATGTAATTACGAAGCGAATTGGCAGTTCAGTGGATAAAGCGGGCAGAAGAGGTTCTGAATATATTTATTGCTGGAAGAAGCATTAAGATTTATAAAATATTGAATCATGACGCCGTAAATGACGAAATCTTTTCCTATCTTCACCATAATGAATAAGGCATATCAAAGTGCAAATAATTAAATATAAAGAATAAATAACTATAGTAGCAATAATCATCCAAATAATAAAAGCATTTAATTGATGATAAAGTAAAGTTTCGGCCATTTTTTTTAAAATATGTTTTTTGAAAGTCCTTTTAAAAAAACATATTTTAAAAAATATAAATCAATTTTTAAAAAAAAAGAGGACGACTCTTTTTATTTTATATATTATTTGTTATTTGTATAATTTGATTTTATTTATACAATTTGATTTTATTCAAATTAAACATTCTCCATCATTTTTTATCTCCATTGTTCCCAATCTCCATCATCAGAGTCTTCAAAACGATGAGATTGAAATATATTATTCCGAACATGCATGAAATTACTGCGGTCAAATTGTTCTTTTTTTTGACAACATCCAAACCAAATAAACAATCCAAAATTATTTTCAAGAATAGCTACAATTATTAAATTTAAGTCAGTTATAAGTTGAATGTAAAAATTCCAATCATTAACATATCCACACAAAATAGCAATAAGTGAAAGACTGTGTAAACCGTAGTAAAACCATGCTTTAAAATTTGTATAACCAAAATTTGAAAATATAGGCATTGCATAATAACCCCATAAAATCTGACCTATTAAATAAACAAACAATGCATCGTAATGAATACAAACGTTCGTATTATTTAAAATACTATTTGAACATAAAGGATTCCCAGCAATAAATCCTTCTACACTTTGATATTTATCAACAGTATATAAAAATTTCCAAAATGGTAAAACAAAAACAGTTGTTATAAAGATATTTTCAATCCAATTATTAGAATTCTTCATAAAACTATACGTAACAAGAGATATACATAAAATTTTAAATAAAGTAAACATTTTTTTATTATTATTATATTTTTGATACCTAACTCATAATAGTAAAAAAAAAAATTCAATTTAATTATGTGCAGATTTTTTTTTTGTTTTTTTTTAATTTTGTCGAACTTTTTTAAAAAGTTCATTTTAAAAGTTAATTTTGTCAAACT
>Ga0315315_10003162_pt1 | contig 15098 bp, 12 predicted proteins | sample M140m3416metaG_FD_203699 | JGI IMG/M metagenome (GOLD analysis project Ga0315315, IMG submission 203699) | Ammonia-oxidizing marine archaeal communities from Monterey Bay, California, United States - M1 40m 3416 | ecosystem: Environmental > Aquatic > Marine > Intertidal zone | place: USA...
TGTGATGATACTGATGTTGAAGTCGGGTCTGGCGACGTCGATGGTGATGGGTATGACGCGTGTGATGTCGACAACCCACTCGACTGTGATGACTCCGATGCAGCAATCAATCCAAGTGTAGATGCTGACGATGACCTGTTCAACATGTGCATCGACTGTGACGATGCCGATGCAGCAATCAATCCAGATGCTACCGAGGTCTGGTATGACGGCATCGACACTGACTGCGATGGCTGGTCTGACTATGACATGGACATGGATGGCTCAGATGCCATGACGTACATCGATCCAGACACGGAAGAAGAAACCAGCGGTCCTGGCTACGACTGTGATGATGAAGACCCAACACTTCTTGCGTTGTCGATGGAAGACGACGACACCCTCTGCTACTCAGATGATGATGGCGATGGATACGGTGATATCGATCCTAACGATTCAGAAATGGACGCTGGAGCTGTCGCTGGTACTGACTGTGAAGACTGGATGGGTGGAGGATATACATATCCAGGGGCAGCAGAACTCGAAGACGACCCTACTCTCTGCATGAAAGATGCGGATGAGGATGGTTACGGTAGAGAAGCCGGTATGTACGATGGCTTTGAATCCGGAACCGACTGTGACGACTACAGTGAGTTCACACATCCAGGGGCAGCAGAACTCGAAGACGACCCTACTCTCTGCATGAAAGATGCGGATGAGGATGGTTACGGTAGAGAAGCCTCTTCATGGGATGACTTTGAATCCGGAACCGACTGTGACGACTACGATGTAGACATCAGTCCAGGTATAGATGCCGATGCTGATGGCGTCGGTTCATGCATTGACTGTGATGACGCAGATTCTGCGGTCGGTGAGGCTTCAGTATCTGGGTACATTGACCAAGACGGTGATGGATACGGCTCGGGAGAGGAGGCTACGGTCTGTAGCCTTGATGCAGATGGAGACGGCACCGACGAGTATGTCTCAATGGGCGGTGACTGCTATGATTCCTCCTGGAGTTCTTTGGGTCCCTACATCTACCCTGGGGCAGCATACGAAGAGCCAGACATCGATGGAGACGGCGTCGATGACTGTACAAAAGATGAAGATGGCGATGGGTATGGATCTATGGACAGTGACTGGGCAGATTCTGGAACAGACTGTGACGACGACGATGCGTCCACATTCCCAGGTGCCGCCTACATGGAAGACTCTCCATTGGATGAGGAATGTCTCACTGATGCGGATGGTGATGGATATGCACCAGCATTCGGTACAGCTCTATACGGAGGGATGGTTGATGCTGACGAGGACTGCTACCTTGTCACAATTGAGGACAGTTACGGTGACGGGTGTGACGGCACTGTAGATATGTACATTGATGCCGAGTGGGAAGCTTCTATCGCTGGACCTGACCTCTATTCTGTAACAACAGAATGGTGTGCAGAGGCCGATGGAATGTGGCAGGTCGGCTGGACAGAAGCGACGTCTTTTAATGACGATTGTTCGATGTACATCGAGGATTCCGCCGGTACGGTGCTCTACGAAAGTGAAGGCGAACTGGATGGTCTGGTTCCTGAACTCGCAGGAACTGATTCTGACGATTCGGATTCGGCTGTGCACTAAGTCGCTTCAGAACAACTCAAACCACCCGGTTTAGACCACAAAAGGGCAGCCCCAGAAGGCTGCCCTTTTTCTATGAGACTCGATGGTCTTGGACGGATCTCTGCTTGCCGGTCAGCACCTATATCTTCACAGCTGCTCTCATCCGGTCGACGACAATGCCGGGCCCTACTCAGCCTCGCCGGCTACCACCTTTGCTTCAGACTCATTGCCCTCAGCATCCATGACTGTGAACCAGAAGTCGTGAGCACTCGCGTCACTGCAGCCAACACCGACTGCCACCGCCTGCACCTCGCCAGTGAAGCGCTGAGAGCCTGCATCAAGGGTCAGAATCTCATCAGCAAGCTTGGTTTCACCGCTGTAGATCTCCACCATTCCTTCAGGGTCTAGGCTGTCGATGCCCTGTGGGTCCGTCGCCGTCGCTGAGAAGAACCACTGCTCAGTACCCCCACCCTCACACACGGCCTGGGCAAAAGAAACCTCTGGATGCACATCAGTATCGGCATCCGCATCCGCATCCGCATCCGCATCCGCATCCACATCAGCATCTGAGTCCTCATCATCGTTAGCGCCGATATCTGAGGAGGTAATGGGACTGCCACAGCCTATTGAGAGCAGGGCGAGTTTGAATAAAGTATGCATCGATTTCTCCTGTCGAAACTGTCTAATCCGAGAATCGAACAACGTATAGCGCTCAGTTACTACCCAAGGATCTACTTTTGGTATACACTTGTCACGTCAAGACGTTGGAGTCGAATATGCTGTTTTCCGAGAATGAACGCCGTGAACTCGCTGAATTCTTTGCCAAGCGATTTTCTGATGACTCGGTGCGGAGCATGCTTGCCCGTCAAGCGGGCATCAAAGAAGACTGCTCAGGCAGTGAGGCTCAGGCCGCCTGGCAGGATCTGATCACCACAGCTCAGAATCGCCGCAGGCTTCCCAATCTCGCGATTGTAGCGTCAAAGACCGACATCACCGATCAGAATCTACAGGCGGTCTGCAACCTCCTGGGTGCCCGCGCACGAATCACTCGGAACCGCATCCTCACCGGCGTCGCTGCAGCCTCAATTGCTCTCGGATTTGGTGCAGTAGGCTGGACACTCGGCAGCAGCGACCAACCAGTCGCTCTTGCAGAACTCAGCCAGCCCGCGCCCATCGTCGCCGATGCCGTGGTGGCCGCTGCACCCGAGCTCGTCGAGACCCCACAGCCCACACCCATCGTCGAGGCCATCGCTGAAGAGGCCGTAACGCCCGAGCCAAGCTTTGCGCGCGGTCACACACCTCCTGAAGACAGGATGACTGGACCCGCATGGAGAGATGGTCGCTGTACTTACGACAAGCCCGGTGACTTCATCGGCTACTGGTACGCAGGAGCCGACAACCCAGGTGCGGTCGGTGAGACCATCACCGTGAGCTTGGGTGTCAATGTGCGGGCCGACTATCCTGACCTCCACAACAACTTCGACAAGCGGACAAAGGTTCGCTGCATCCTGAAGCGTGGCGACAAGGTCAAGCTGACCGCAGCACCCATCTTGGTACCCGGTGACCGCTTCTGGGTTCCGATTTACCACGGAGACCTGGTAGAAGAGGCACCTGAAGAGAACCTGGTCGCCGTCCGCTGAAGCTCGCGCATTGCCTTCCGCGGGTTAGGCCAAAGCCATGGCTGAGCTAGATCCGCGCATTCAGAGAGTCCGACGCATCGGTATCGGTGTGTTCATCGCACTTGCCGTGCTGGCGGTACCCATCGCCATTCACATCATACAGACCCGGGACTCTCCCGAGCTGTGGCTGAGCTTGCTGGGCGCAGTGTTCATGATGGTGCTCATCTGCTTGTACGCACTCGAGACAGCCCTCTCGCCCATTCCTGATCGGAAGTTCAAGACTCCACAGGTCATCGCAAGTCACGAAGACACGGTGATTCAGGATGAGACCTTGCTCGATGAAGCGCCAGAAATCGATGAAGCGCCAGAAATCTATGCAGCAACCGAGATGATCGAGCCTGCCCTTGGGCCCGAGCTGGATGGAAGCACCAGTACAGAGGTCGCCAGTCTCGTCGAGGTCGAGGAAGTCCCCACACATCCGCCATTCTCTGGTGTGCTGGGCACAGACCTCTCAGATCAAGCAACTGAACTCGACCCAGACCGGGCACGGATGAAGAACCCTGATGGCCCAGTCATGACCGTCCCGAACCCATCGCTGAGAAATGCCGACTCAGACCCAGGGGATGAGGGTGCTACTGAAACCTCCGAGGACACCGCAAGCGAATGAACCTCATCGCGCTCTGCTTCATGTGGAGCTGCACCAGTCAAGCACCACCCATCACCGTCCCACCGCCGACCAAGCGTGACGCGCCCTCAGTCGAAACAGAGCAGCCAGGCGAGTCACAAGAGATCTGTCTCAAGAACTGTCTCCGAGACAATATGGCGAGAGCGTCTGGACCTGAGCAGATTGAAGCGGATTGTCGCCGTGCTTGCGGCAGCAATGAGCACGGTGACGATCAAATTCCGTCGATTGACCTTCCGAGCAGTGCCGCGAATAGCTTGAAAAAATAAACTTTCATCTAAAGCCTGTGCCGTACCGTCCGTAGAGGTCAGTTGGACCGACCTGTCAAACAGGGTCAGTTCATTCTTCTTCCTCCATTGTTGCGGACTCAACCTCAGTATTTGAGGGCTGTCATTCGACCGTCTTCAGGCACCATTTGGTCGCAACGAGCGCAAAAAATGTCTATTAGTGTCCGACACAATGCCACAGCGACGGCCACAGCTCGTCTACTCGGCAAAAACCAGAGTGATCTACAGAGGACGCTCGATAGAGTATCGAGCGGCGATCGGCTGAAACACTCGGCCGCCGATGCTGCGGGCTCCGCGGTCAGCGTCAAGCTCAACGTGAAGGCTTCGAGCACACAGGTGGCCATCCGAAACGCACGCGACGGCCAGTCAATGATTCAGACCTCAGAGGCAGCACTCAATGAGACTGCCAACATCATCGTTAGGATGCGAGAGCTTGCCGTTCAGTCAGCGTCAGAGACGCTTGAAGATAGTGAACGTCAGCACATCAACACAGAATTTGTGCAGCTACTCGATGAAGTCAAGAGGCTCACCCTCAACGGTGACTTCAATGACCAGAATGTCGTCAGTGGAAGAACCTACGATGTTCAGGTGGGCACAGACAACACCCGTAATGATCGAATAACGATCACGACCGGTGACGTAAAGACGCTGTACACAGGCCTCAGCGCCATCGATCTCGAGAGCGCACCAAATGCGCAGACGGGTATCTCTCGGCTCGACACGGTCATGGATCGACTCAATGACCAGCGTGCAGGCCTGGGTGCGACCCACAATCGTCTCGACAATGCCATCTCAAATGCGCAAAGCCAGCACGCAAGCATCCAATCGGCAGCAAGCCGAATCCAAGATGCAGACATGGCGAGCGAGACCACGCGAATGACCGCACAGCAGATCAAGCAGCAAGCGGGGACCGCAGCGCTCAGCCAGGCCAACCAGCTTCCATCCAGCGTGGTTCAGCTGATCTAACTGAGCCCCAGCAAGCGCTGGGCCTCCGAGAGTATCAGCGACAACGACTGAGCGAGACGGTGGTCGTCATCGACTGCAATCATCCGAGCATGACTGTTGTCGCAGTACCTCTGCGAGACTGCTACGGGCACCACCGTGTCAGACAGCCCATGAATGACCGTCGTGGGGAGTGGAGCTGGCGGTCGAAGTATCGCCGAGTCCGCGACAGGTGCCTCACTAATATGAAGCGCTGGCGCCAGGAGCAGAAGTCCAGCCAGCCTGTCCGTGTACTGCTCAGCCAAATAGGCTGCAGCCAGTCCGCCGTAGCTCGAGCCAGCAAGTACAACTGGGGCCTCATTGAGCACGGCCTCGATCCCCTTCACGCGGTCCGCAAGACACAGTCCGCGGCCGTCTGGCGCGAGGACTGTGAGTCCCGCTGATCGCAACATGGAGATCTTTCTCCCTGTCGGCGACCCCTCGAGACCGTGAGCGAATACGATGTCAAACACACTGTCTCCAAGTCATGACCAACTCACGCGTATCCACTGTCCTGTTCTTGTCGATCGCTGCGATCAGTACCGCAGCGGTCCTGGTGCGTCTCGTCCCCGATCTGCACCCCATCTCTATCGCTTTCTGGCGGACCGGGATCGTTGCCTGCCTCCTCGCACCATCTCTGCTGGGGAGCGGACGCTCAAATCTACACGGCAAGCGCTTGCTGTGGACCATCGTCGCCGGCCTGTGCTTGGCCCTGCACTTCTGGACCTGGTTTGCCAGCCTCCAGCTCACGACTGTCATGCGCTCTACTGTGCTCGTCTGCTTGACACCTGTCTGGGCCGGCCTGTGGGCCTGGACCATCTTCAAGCAAGCGCCTGGTCGTCAATTCTGGGGCGGCATCGGTGTGGCACTCATCGGGGTCGGCGTGATGTCCCTCGGTGGAGTAGCCGATGGCTCGACGGCAAGCTGGCAGGGTGACCTCCTCGCCGTCGCTGGTGGCATTCTATCGGGCACCTACCTGACCATTGGCCGTGGTGTCCGGCCTCACGTTGACTGGGCGCCGTACGGTGCCGTCGTGTGCATGAGCTGTGCCGGCTGGCTGCTGCTGTTTGCCATGGCCACAGGCGCCTCCCTGGGCGGTCTCAGCACCCACGCCATCTGGGTCCTCATTGCCATGGCCTTGGGACCACAGTTTATCGGTCACATCGGCTTCACAGTGGCCGTCCGCTATGTCCCTGCCTACATCGTGGGCGCAGTGATCCTGCTCGAGCCCGTCGGTGCCACTGCACTGGGAACCGTTGTCCTCGATGAGTGGCCCACAGTACAGGAGGTCATCGGTGCTGTGATCATCATTGGCGGAGTGATGGGGGCCACAATCAAGCGAACCCGTACGGCTCAAGCAAAGACAGATAGCCAGTCAACTGAATCCTGAGAAGCAAGCCGCCGGACAGTGATGACGTCCGCCGCAGCCTCTCCTGATACCGTCTCTATTCGGTGTCGAAGGACCACATCACCGCGCGCTGTGAGACCCTGAATAGCCGTCTCGAGTCGGACCGATGTACCGCCGACCAAGCCGCGCTTGAAGCGAACTTGCTCAGCCACGGGTGAGAGCAGCTGGGGGTCAAGGCCCACTCCCAGGAGACATCGGCTCGTGGCTTCATCGCACCAGTCCACGTAGACGGGGTGATTCACATGAGCAAAGGGATCCATCCAGGTATGCCAGATCTCAAAGTTCAGGGTGTGGGCGGCCGCCTGAACAGGCTCCACAACCTCAGGAAGAGTCACCATGGGCGAGTCCACGGACACCGCAGGGAAGTCAGCCAAGAGCGAATCTGTCGCACGGGCTGGGGTCATACCGGCACCATCATCATCGAGGGAGACATGGACCCACTGCTGGGTAGCCTCCGCCAGGAGTCCGTCTCCCGCGTCCAGGCGAACCTCACGACGAGAGATCGTGTCTCTCCGCCAGTCCCGCAGCCATGTCCGACCCGTCACATCCTCGCCGTAGTGCAATTCACGGTGGTGAACGACGGTCATTCTCGACACAATAAAGCCCACACGCTCCGCGATGAAGCGATCTCCAGGCCAGCCTACCTCAGCCGCAGCACGCACCGCAGCCTCCTGAAACAGACGCCAAATGTCCCCTGCACGGGCCACCTGTCGCGGAGACACGCCATGCCGAGGCAGCCTAAGCGGAAAGGAGTGAATTGCAGGGCTCATCAGTCGACCCTATCCTGCGAAGAGCAATGACACTCAGAAGTCCACCAGCACCCATCGAGATCGAGGTCGTTCACGATCTGGCCCAGCTGCCTGCTGAAGACTGGAATGCAGCTGTTGACCCAAATGATCCCTTCACTGAGCATGCATTCCTGGCACTGCTCGAGGAGAGCGAGAGTGTCGGGAGGCTCTCGGGCTGGCTCCCTGTACACCTGCTGGCACGACAGCAAGGGCGCGTTGTGGGCGCATCACCGCTGTATCTGAAGAACAACAGCAACGGTGAGTACATCTTTGACTGGGGCTGGGCCGAGAGCGCCCACCGCGCCGGAATCCCGTACTACCCAAAGCTCGTGAGCGCAGTCCCCTTCACTCCGGCCACTGGACGACGACTACTGACCCAAGACCCCCGTGTCGCGGCTGCACTGCTCGACGGTATGCGGGGTGTCGCTGAGGCCACAAAGGCGCAGTCCGTGCACGTCTTATTCATGACAGCGGCTGAGCAGAAGGCCATCGCTGACAGCGAGACCTGGATTTCCCGAACAACACACCAGTTCCACTGGGACAACGACGGGTACACAGACTTCGATGACTGGCTCTCGAGGTTTCGTTCTCGTCGACGCAAGGAGGTCCGACGGGAGCGCGCTGTGGTCGGTCGAGCAGGCTGCACCGTACGAATGCTTCGCGGTGAGGCGCTGACAGCAGATTACTGGGAGAGCCTCTGGCGGTTTTACTCCGACACCACCATGCGCAAGCACGCCCACGCCTACTTGAGCCCCGAGTTCTTCTCTCTGGCCCCTTCGCGCCTCGCTCACAGCGCGGTGGCCTTTGTGGCTGAGGTCGACGGTCGTGTAGTTGCCGCTGCCTTGTGCTTCCAGCGAGGTGAGCATCTGTACGGCCGATACTGGGGCTGCGAAGAAGAGTATCGGTCCCTCCACTTCGAGCTGTGCTACCACGCACCGATCGAGGCTGCCATTTCCAATGGATGGACTCACTTTGAGGCCGGAGCACAGGGAATGCACAAGCTCCAGCGCGGCCTGGTGCCAGCACGAACCTACTCGGTCCATCATCTGAAGCACCGAGGACTACATCAAGCTGTAGACCAGGCCATGCAAGACGAGGGTCGCCAAGTAGAACAAGAGATGACATGGCTGAATAAACAGACACCGTTCCACCGCGATGACGCGAGCCCGCGGTAGACTCTGGGTCATGGGCATCCGATCCTTCATTCGTCGTAAAGTAAGCGAGCGTATCAGTACGCCCGAGCCTGCTCAGACGACCGCAACTGATCAGCGACCGCTGCCTCCAGGAATCGATACAGAGGGGTTCACGGCCGTCCTGAGGGTGGGTGAACTCAGCGATGGGAAGGGACGAACTGTCGCCGTCCAGAGCACAGCCGTCGCTGTCTTTCACATCAACGGCAGCTTCTTCGCCATCGATGATGCCTGCACCCACGAGGATGCTCCGCTCGGAGAGGGCGAGGTGCGCGCAGGGCGAGTTGTCTGCCCGTACCACGACTGGGTCTTCGATATCGAGACAGGCGCGTGTCTGACAGAGCCTGACCGCCCGGTCGGCTGCTTCTCGACAAAGGTCGCTGATGGTTTTGTCTGGGTCGGCCCTCGGACCTCCGAGGGCACCAGCGACAGGGGCGGGGATCACGCAGATGGCCTCAAGACCTCCGAGCATGCGAGCTAAACCACTCCGCTGGCTGATCCTGATGCTGTGGCTGCTCTGCACCACTGCACACGCCCAGGATCTGACGCTCTGGCACGCCTACCGAGGTGCTGAGCGCTCAACATTAGAGAACCTCCTCGAGGAATACTCAGCCCTCGATAACGGCACCAAGGTCATCCCCAGAGCAATCCCGTACGATGGCTTCAACTCGAAGCTCGAGGCCGCAATACCTCGCGGTCACGGACCCGACCTCTTCATCGCCGCTCACGAGCGGCTGGCGAGCTGGCGGTCTCTCGGACTGGTCAGACAAAACCCAGAGCCACTGACTGATGTCCCAGAATCCGTGGAACAGGCCTTGTTCCACGATGATGCACACCATGGCGTGCCGCTGGCATTCAAGACACTCGCGCTCTTCTACAACCGCGATCAACTCAAAGAACCACCACGAACCACAGAGGCCCTGCTTGCCTTTGCCCGCTCGGAGAAGGCGCGCAGCCGCTTTGGGCTCGCTTACCAGGCGACTGAGCCGTACTTTCATGCACCCTGGATGCACGGCTTCGGCGGCGAGCTGCTGAAGGATGGTGCGATTGAACTCAACACTCATGGGGCGATACAAGCACTCTCCTTTGCCCGCTCGCTCATCACCGAGGGGCTGATCCCTGAAGAGCCCACCGCCGCTTTAGTTACCCAGCTGTTTAACGACGGGTCGGTGAGCTTGGTCATCAATGGTCCGTGGTTTCTCGGTGAGATCGACCCGGACATATCGGTGGGCGTTGCCCCCCTGCCGCTGATCAGCGCTGCAGGACGACATGCACGCCCATACCTGACGGTAGAGGCAGTACAGATCTCAGCGAGCACCGACCATGCTCAAGCCGCATGGAGACTGTCAACGTGGCTCGCTGAGCGAGATCAAGCCATCAAGCGAGCGCTTCAAGGTCGACAGAGTGTAGCGACCTTGTCCGCCTACACTGACCCCAGTGTGGCATCGGACCCAATCCTGAGTGCCTTCAAGGCCCAGCTTGAGCACGCACTCCCCATGTCGACCGATCCAGCGATGGCCGCCTCCTGGGAGCCGCTCGCCCGAGCGATTCGACGGGTAATGCGCGGTGCACACAGCCCTGAGGCTGCACTGAATGCGGCACAGAGTGAGTTCGAGGTGGTGACCTCGCCACCTCCGCCACCGGCTGACCCTGTGCCGTACATGATCGCTGCTGCGGCGGCTGTGCTCGCTCTGATTTCATGGCTGGTTCGCGTCATCTGGAGGCAGCGAGATGCCATCCGGAGTCACCGTCACGCGTATCAGTGGATCGGCCCAGCCACCCTCGCGATGGCCGTGTTGGTGATTGTTCCGTTTGTTGTAGGGGCGGCTGTGAGTCTCTTCGCTCACCGTGATGGCACCTGGACATTTGTGGGCCTGACCCACTTTCTGGACATCCTCCTTGCCCGTGACTGGCCCCTCACATCAGCACTCAGCTTCTGGTTCACCCTGGCGGTGACAGTGGGCTGGACGGCAGCAAATGTCGCCGCCCATGTCAGCATCGGGGTGGGTCTCGCCATGCTCCTGAGGGCACCCTGGCTGCAGCTAAAGGGTGTCTACCGTGTCCTCCTCATCCTCCCCTGGGCCATTCCAAACTACATCACTGCACTGATCTGGAAGGGAATGTTCCACCAACAATTTGGGGCCATCAATGCCCTTCTTGCGCTGGGAGGCGTCGAGCCCGTCAGCTGGTTCTCTCAGTTCTCAACCGCGTTCGCCGCCAACTTGATCACGAACACATGGCTCGGATTTCCCTTCATGATGGTGGTCACCTTGGGTGCACTTCAGGCCATCCCCAGCGACCTCGAGGCTGCAGCAGATATCGATGGCGCCACCCCATGGCAGCGCTTCACCTTGGTGACCTGGCCACTGCTCAAGCCCGCACTATTACCCGCGGTAATCCTGGGTAGCATCTGGACCTTCAATATGTTCAACATCATCTACCTGGTGAGTGCAGGTGAGCCTGATGGGGGGACTGAGATCCTGATCAGCGAGGCGTATAGATGGGCCTTCACCCGCGGTCATCGGTACGGCTATGCAGCAGCCTACGCCGTCCTCATCTTTGGCGTGCTGGTCATGTACAGCAAGGCAACCGATAAGTTCTTGTCCCGGAAGACCGCATGAGACGGCCCTCCTTCACTCGCATCTGTCTGACTCATGCTGGACTCATCGTGGTGACCATTGCGGTCCTCTACCCAGTGCTGTGGGTGCTCAAGATGGCCTTGAGTCCTGGCCAAGCCTTCTCGCTCGACCCCAACCCGATCCCAACCGAGGTGACGCTCGACCACTTCAGTGCTGTCATCGGTACCACCACCTCGACAGGCGCCTGGCTCTTTGGTCGGCAGCTCCTGAACAGCCTCATTGTTGCTGGACTGACCTCAGTTGTCGGTATCTGCCTCGCGACTACCGCCGGCTATGCCATGAGCAGGTGGAGCTTTCCTGGACGTGATGCCGGGCTTCGTGTCTTCTTGATCACCCAGATGTTCCCAGGCGTTGTGATGGCAATACCTCTGTACATCTTGCTCGATGAGCTGGCGCTCCTCGACTCCCTGATGGGACTCAGCCTGGTCTACGCCACCACTGCCATTCCATTCTGTACCTGGAACATGAAGGGCTACTTCGACACCATCCCGATCGAGCTCGAAGAAGCTGCGAGGATGGATGGTGCCGGACGGTGGACCATCTTCTGGACCATTGTCTTGCCCCTGGCCAGACCTGCCCTCGTGGTCACAGGTCTGTTCTCATTCATGACTGCCTGGAATGAATTCATACTCGCCGCGACCTTCATGAACGACGAGACCGCATTCACCCTACCGGTCGTCCTGCAGTCCTATGTGGGAGACTACGGCACCGAATGGGGACACTTTGCCGCAGGAGCTATTGTCGTCAGCTTACCTGTGATGCTGTTGTTCTTTGCTCTACAGAGACACCTCGTAGCGGGCCTCACCGCAGGCTCAGTCAAGGGCTAGGCCGACCAATCACTCTCGGCTCGCCACCCGACCTGCTGTGGAGCTCCAGCTCACCAATGAGTACTTCCGGCACAGACCAGGACACAGGAAAGCCCTCAAACCAAGCCAGTCCAAACCGGCGAGATGCACCAGGGACATCGAGCATCTCAACCACCTGACTGGTGCGTGCTGACGCGACAATATCGCGCAGGACACGGCGATCGACACCCACAAACTGGAGCCCTCGAACCGGCTCCTCTCGTCCATCCGCGTACAGTCGGTAGATCTCCGTAGGGGCCGTCAGACCAGCAAGCGGCTCATCACCTGTGACAGAGAATTCAAAGCTGTCCGCCATGGACGGTGGAACCAGACGACGCACAACCAAGACATACGGCAGCCCAGCCTGCTTGGCATATTTTACTGCCAGCCGACGCAGACGTCTCGAGCTCACAGAGCCTGAGTGCTCGACCTTGACCTGGCTCGGCATGGCCTCAACTCGATCTCGCCCCATGCCGCGCCCATGGCCCGTGCTCTTCTGGCGATCCGAGCGCGGAACCCGGCTCATCAGCACATCGCGCAGAACCCCATCCTCAACGAGCTGCACAGACTGCGAGGCGACAGCATCCGAGTCGTGTGTGCTGAAGCTGGCAAGCTCGGGGTTCCCCTGAGGCGTGTCCTGAACAGACCACCGTGAAGGCAACAGCCGTCTCCCGATCCGAGAGATAGCAACCGGCCTCGCATCGGTACTGGAGCCCTCAGGCGCTGACTCCAGCGGTGGTGTGCCGCAGACCTGAGGCTGGAGAAGCTGCCTAAAGAGTTCGGCTGAAGCCGCTTCCTCGAACAAAACAGGTCCGAGGTAGTCATCTGATACTGGAGCCTGTGTCATGGTCTCGAGCCAGCGTGCCGCATCCTTGGCGCTCTCGATCATGTCTGCGGCATCAGGGAGACGCTCCAGATCTCGCACCACCCAAGACCGTACATTTCGTAAACGGGCTCCATCCGAAGCGGCCATCACCATGTCTGCGCGGATGATCAGCCCGTCAGATGTCTTCCAGGCGACTGTGCCCTCAGAATTCTGAATAAGCTCCGCACCTGAACCCACTTGACCGCCCACGCCACTGCTCTCAAAATCGGCTGCGCCATCGATGGCCTCAGCCACGGCGAGCACGCGAGCACGCAGGCCATCCCGGTCAGCAACTGTGGGTGTCGGAGCCGACAATTTGACCACCGGTGCTGTAGAGAAGTCAGGGGTGTAGTCCAGATCTCTGCCCTCGCGCGCTGCCCGCTTGGCCGCCATCGTCTCCGTCGCACCCTTGTACGCACCATCCATAGCGAGCCACAGCTCGCGGCGAATCGCCTGGACGTCATCTTCATGAGCGAGGCCACGGACGTTAGTGCCGTCACTCATCCCCAGAGCTGCGCGAAAATTGCCGCTGTCGACCACATCGTCTCCGACACGTACATCCGCGCGAATGAGTCGGTATGGTCCTGCCTCTTCAGAGTACAGCTGCCCATCTCCCGCCCAGACCTCGGCATAGGTACCCGCACCAACACGGACCGTGATGTGGTGTGGTTGAGGCTGATCCGGGAGGCGAAGCTCCGCCATTCCACGATCGATCTCAGCCTGAACAGCGGCCTCTATCACCGTTGGGTCAAAGGCTGAGGCCGTCAGAACTAGCGCGACAAGACCGATCATTTAAGCAGCCCTGGTGGTGGTAGAAGTGGTGGGCGATCATGCGCTTTCTCGCTGCGCTGAACCTCAACCTCACCGATGAGGAGGTCAGGCGCTGCCGCAGAGACTGGCACCCAGCCTGACTCCGCTCCACAGGACCCATTGAACACCTGTGTCTCATCTGAAGCGGCCAGAATCTGCTGAAATGTTGTGAGCGGGGTGCCGATCAGGTCTGCGCCGCGGACCAACTCATCAGGGCGGCCATCAGCAAAGACCCGGACGATACCGACGGGCTGAACCGCAAAAGCATTGGGGGTCACTCGCCCGGTGAAGGTGAAGCCACCCGTGATGTCTTCAAAAATAAACCCGTATGGCTTCCCCTGTCTCCGGACCTCCTGCAGCAGCATGGAGCGCAGTCGCTCAGCCGAGACAGACTCGCTCGCCTCCACAAGTAGGTTTCCCTGGCGTGAGACCACGTGATGGCCCATCTGCCGTCTCCCGTGTCCATTTGAGGACGGGAAGCCAGCAATAGGAGAACGACTGGTCAAGAAATTTCTGAGCACACCGGCATCGACCACCACAACCCGCTGAGCTGCGACACCCTCATCATCGTGACTGTAGTGCCCGTTGAGGTCCGTCCCACTCAGAGAAGCCAAGGTCGGATCATCGATGACGGAGATAAATTCGGGGAGCACAAGCTCACCAATTTTGTCTGTAAAGGTCTGTCCCTCGTCATCGTCTTTTTGTCGATGCCCCTCGATTCGATGACCCAACACCTCGTGAAAGAACACCGCAGCAGCCCGGCCCTTGAGGATAGCGGGAGCAATGGTCGGCTCAACAACAGGCGCCGCCCGAAGCGCCAGCAGTCGGGCCGCAGCAGCATCAACGGCTGCATTGAGGGTCGCCTGATCCGGGAGGTCCGCGGCGCTGACAGCATCAAATGCCTCATAGACCGTGATGTCCATGCCGTCGTCTGCGGTCGTGCGCAGAAACACCGAGACACGAAAGTGAGTCCGCGGGAGAGACAGGCGCGTGCCATCAGTTGTGACCAAAAAGCGCGTCTCTGCCTGTGCAGACAATGAGAGGTTGCTGTCCAGGACATGTGCTGACTGTGTCACCCGCTTTGAGGCGATCCTCAGACGATCCTGCCACTCAAACTCATCCACACTCAGGACTGCCGGCTCTCTGAGGTCAATCTGCACCGGAGCCGACGAAAAGTCTGCAGAGTCATCGCTCGACTCCACCTTGACGGCGAGGTTCGCCTGAACCTTCAGCAGTCGCTTCCTCGCCTGACGGTAGGCATCATCTGCAGCGCGCCAGATGGCCAACTGGATGGCCGCAGGATCATCACCAAGCGGAAGCCCAAAGCTCTCCTTATTGTCGGAGTCAAACCAGCCAGCGTCTCGAATCTTATGGGTCTGATCGAGCTGGGGCGTTCCCAC
>Ga0315315_10003163_pt1 | contig 15096 bp, 15 predicted proteins | sample M140m3416metaG_FD_203699 | JGI IMG/M metagenome (GOLD analysis project Ga0315315, IMG submission 203699) | Ammonia-oxidizing marine archaeal communities from Monterey Bay, California, United States - M1 40m 3416 | ecosystem: Environmental > Aquatic > Marine > Intertidal zone | place: USA...
CGCATACCACGGCCTAGGGGTGGGCGGAGGGGGCGGCTGCGCGCGCCACTCGTTGGGAGAATAGCCGGGCCACTGGGATGGACCCGAGGCCGGGGCCGGAGGGGGGGGTGGGGGCAAGACCGAGCCGTTGGGATCATGGCAGTAGTCCCAACCGGAACGGGCGGTACCCCTGCACCCAACAACGGCCTCGTCTCCCGCCCTCTGGAAGCACACCAGGTTGCCCTGGCAATCGTCGTCGCGATCGCAGTCGCCCTCGCACTGGCCGCATCGCGCACTCCCACATCCGTCCGTGGTGTAGTCCTGAAAGCGCGAGGCGGTGGCTTGGGCTGGGGCGGGGGCCGGAGGGGGCGCCGGGGCCGATCCCGATCCGCGGGGATTGTAGCAGTAGTCCCACCCGGGTGCGGCGTCGCCGCTGCATCCGGCGACGGCCTCATCGCCGGTCCTCTGGAAGCACACCAGGTTGCCCTGGCAATCGTCGTCGCCATCGCAGTCGCCCTGGCATAGGCCGCAGAGGGCATCGCCGCATCCGTCCGTGGTATAGTCTTGGAAGCTCACGGTGGTGGAGGCTGCCGGGAAGACAGTGCGAGGAGGGTCGAACCAGGCAGCGGGATTGATGCCGGGCCACGCGTTCCGGGTGCTGGTGGTCTGCGCCTGCGTGCTGTGGTTGTTGTTGTTCTCCTTGACCGCCCGGTGGAAGCTTTGCTGCTCCTCCTGCGACCCCCGGACGTTTGCCATGCGCGCAGCCGCCAGGGGAAGGGCGGTCACCGCGACGAGGGATGTCAGCCTCATGTTGCTTAGGTGCCTGGATGGCGAGTGATGTATGCTAACTATTACTAATTCACTTCGGCACACCTCTCATTCTCGAACGAACAGCACAGAAGGAAGGTCTTCTTTCGGACGATGCTCGCTCGTCCATGTGTGTGCTTCCTGGGACCGCTGATATTAAGTATGGTACATTAGCGCTTTTTGCCGCCCGCCGGTCTTCGTTTTCAAATCAAATATATACTCTACGCTCGTAGTATATACACTACGAGCTCGTATGCACATTCCATTATTTTATTCGTGTGGGTAACGATGGAGTCGTCAAATTTCTGGTAGTATATTGGCTGGGTGTTTAGGAATTCTGATATAACCCTGCCCCCTGCGGAGTATGGAGATGAAGGTATGCATACTACGAGTAGCTAGTATGCATAATATGCAATACGAGCGTAGTATGCATTATCCAGCAGGTATCCACATTTGACATGTGAGGCATAGAGTAGGGATACATACTCTAGGAGTACCGTCTCTCATGTCATTTCAAATGGTCTGCAGTTGCCATGTCCCTCTCGTCTCTCGTCCCGCGATGAGAATTCTCGCCCTCGTCGGATCCGCCGCCCTGGCAGCCCTCGTCGGGGCGGCGGGACTCGCCCTCCTATTGCCGAGGCAGGAAGCCGGAATGGCGGCGGCGACCGCAACTTTGAACGAAGCGCGGCGGGACAGCCACCCCCTCCCCCCTCCCGTCCAGCGCCGGAGGCGCCGCCTCGGGGACGGGGCGCCCTCCCCCGCCACCGGTCCCGTCGGGCGGGTCCTGTCCATGGCGCGGTCCTCAGCCGGCGCCGCCTCCGCGGCTCCCCCTCTCCGGATCCTCTACGTCGTCACCACCCTGTCCGAGTACGACAAGGGGACCCGCGGAACAGAGGCCGGGTCGGACCGGCTGGCGAACGTCGTCCTGCCGGTCCTGAGGGAGGCCACCCATTCCATGGCCGCCCGGGGATGGCACGTCGACGTGTATCTGATCCTGGGCTACAAGGAGCTTCGTCCCGAGCGCCGCCGGCTCGTCGAGGACGTGCTGCCCCCCGGGACCGGTCTCGAGGTTTGGGAGGATGCCACGCCCCTGCACTATCCCAGCAAGGCAATGCGCGGCGGCAAGGCAGGTGGACCGCAGAAGCTCGCGGTGGCGTCGCACGGGCTGTCCAGGCAGCACCGCTACGTCATCAAGGACAAGCTGATGCAGTACGACTTCTTCGCCTGCTTCGAGGACGACATGCGCATAAACGCCGGCCACGTTTCCAACTTCCTCGAGATGTCGGCCGGCATCGAAGAGCTGCGGCTTGGGGCCGAGGCGGGCGAAGACGGCAGGGCGCACGTCACGGGCGAGTCCCGAAGGGATCCGGCGAGTAGGGGCCGCCCATCAGATGGGGCGCCCGTTGGAAACGACGTGGTCGACGACGCCGTGTCGGCCGACCAGCTCCGCAGGGTCCTGCCCGGGTTCGTCCGGGTCGAGGTGGTGGACCGGAGGGAGGGAAGAGCGGGGGGGGAGCGTCTGTCGGCCGCGGTACTGGACAAGCCAACGTACATTTCCGAGGTTCCAGTCCACGCCGGCTGGGAGGGGAAGGATGGATGGACGATCGATCCTCTGGCGTGCTGCGAGGAGGATCCGCCAGGGAGGGGGCGGATGCCCCCCCTCCCCCTGGCGGAGGACGTGGTCCTTTGGGAGACCAACGTCGGCGCCGCCGGCGTGCGGCGGTATCCCGAACCGATCGGTTGGGTGGCGGCTATGCCCGTCGAGGACAAGGCCGACGTCGGGTCGTACTGGTCCGGGGAGGGGGAGATCCTGGGGACAAACGTCAGCCGGCCCCGCAGGCTGGACGCCACGCTTGGGCAGCAGGCCGGGTGGATGGCGACGCGCTCACAGATCGAGTACTTCCACCTGGAGGCCTGCCCGGGGGGCTTTTTGCCCCCCTTCGACGATGCACACTGGGATGGGGACTCGCTAAAGAGGCACGCCGTAGAGTTCTGGAGCGGTGGCTTCCAGCTCTTCGGCCAGTGCAAGCTCAACCGCGTCCTGTCGCTCGATCCCGATCGATATTCAAAGCAGCTGCTTTACCACACTGCCAACAACAAGCAGGGAACGCTCAAGACACAGAAGTTCATCCGGGCGGAGGACTTCCTGGGGCAGCTGCACACCGTCAAGGCGAGGGCCGAAGCGTCGCTGGAGAAGGAGGAGGAAAGGTAGGCCACTCGAAGTAGAGCCGAGGGCTCGGTAAGGGCTCTATAGTACTACTTGCATGTCAGTATACATATCTAAAGACTACAAAATCCTACATCGTCCAATTTCTGCCCAACTGCCACCCTAAATATAACATTACATTGTTTATTCTCTTCTTCTGGTATATTTTCTTTTTCTCTCGCTGGCACCGACTGCTTCTATTGCGCTCCGCTTCTTCTCGCCCTTCCCGGCTTTCACCGCCCCCTCCTGCTCGGTGCCGATGGCTGCCTTGGCGTCCTTCCTCGCGTCATTATCCTCGACAAGGGACCGAAGCTCGGATTGCCTCTTGGCCTCACCCCTGTTGTCCTTGGAGGGGCTTATGGCCACAGCGCTGAGCTTCTTGCCCTCGAGGTTCTCCTTGCGATCGTTGAGGTGGCCCGCCGGCCCGCCCTCAGCCTCGGCAGTGTCAATGACCTGAGCGTTAAGGCGGTGGATCATGTTGATGAAGAGCCGCTCGTCCTCGCCGAGTCCCTCTTGACCCTCACGCGCCAGGTGCGCCGACACCTCCTCGTACATGGCCTCGCAGCTGCTTATCATTTTCAGGACCTTGGGATAGTGCGTGAAATTGGCACGGTTGACCAAGTTGGACATGAACGCGTTGCGAGTGTCGTATCCGGTGTTTTTATCGTGCTTCTTGAGAATTTTTGAGAAGGAGCAGTATGCCATGATGGCATAAGTTTCCAGGAGGAGGAGGTCCTTGTACAGGTGGTACAGCGACTTGGCGAGGAGGGACCACTTGTCGTTGACCATGATAGAGTTGGGCTTCTTCATGATTTCCATCCCCTCCCGCACTCGCTCCTCGCGGATTGCGAACTCCTCTTGCGCCTTACCGAAAAAGTGCTCTGCCTTCCACAATTCCGAGTGCAGGAGCTTGAAAAATGCGACCTCGCCCGGACTCCTTCCCATGGTTCTAACCTCGCTGGCGGCCTGGTTGAGGAGATCCCCCTGCCGGGTTGAGCTCGCCGCTCCCGGGGCGGCGCCACCTCCCGACGCGTCGCTGCCACTGTCGTTGCCGTCGACCACTTTCGACCCTGACACCTGGTCGGTGCGATGATGACCCTTCCCTGGGGCCACTACGGCATTTGTCGTCGTTCCGATGTTTACATCTTGCCTTTGCTCCGATGCTGCACCGTCCGGATCGAGTGACGGAATCGATGGAAGCTCCTTGATAAGTTTCTGCAGTGGGTGATGAAGCATGACACAGTGGGGATATTGCGTTGGGTGAGATTTGGATATTGGCCCGGGAAAACGCGAGGGGAAGGCACGAACAAAAACTGAGGCGCGGTGAAGATTCGCGAGATTCTTTCTGTTCCAGCCCCCGCCGCCTCGAACGTCAAGGAAGAGGGACGCGAACCCGCCAGTAGGGAACATTACATACCTTGAGCATCTTGTAGTTGATCCAGTACGGAGCCCACTCCGGCTCGGATATATCGACGACCCGTTGCAGGTTCTTGCAGAACTTCATTGGCGGGCGTTCATAATCTCGCAGGGGTTGGGAGGAGCTCTTCAGTTGCGTGTTGTGTGTTCCGTAAAATAATGAAATTGCCTGCGCTTATCATCAGGCGCAGTCGAAGGTGCAAGGACAGGCGACTGCAACACGTACTCGCGTACCAAATTCCTAACTGGCGGTACTTAATAAATACTACTCTAGCTAGAGTATGCATAGGTCCTACTAGCTAGTATTAGTACTACGCATAGTACTAATTACTCTAGTAGTAGTATGCATATTATGCATACTACTAGCTAGTAGCTAGAGATACTATGTCCTAGCTAGTAATAGCTAGTAGTAGTAGTAGTACATTCAATGCTCTAATATGCATCACATGCATACGCTCGTTTCTTGTGTCATGAAAAGGGAAATCGGAGTTCGAGGAGTGTAAAAACAGCAAGTCGTAAGGCCAAGGAGAGATCCAGTCAGCCCCACCACACACACATTTTGGCTCACCTCTATACCGCGAATGTGCCGTATCTAGCTGCGCAGATAGGTCAGCGGTAGAGAGAGCGACGGCGGGGCACGAGACCAGCCGTCATGGATAACGAGGAACCGGTCGACGGAGTCACCCCAGCGCCCGCCAACGTCTCGGAGGAGCCCCCCCCTCTCATTAGCGGGGGCCAAGCAAACGGCCGCGAACGTGAAAGGAAGACGTGAGTCGCATTTTACTTTGCTGCCTACAAACTTTGCGGATCAATTCCCTTCGTTGGACAATGCCTTTCATGCGCTGCTTTGTGTAATGCATGCGATGGTTTATGTGATGGCATGCTGTCTGCCAATGTCTCAGTTCATTTGATGATTGCTTCGCTTAGCCGTCTTTTCTACGATATACGCTTATACTAATTCGCAACCCAACAATATTCTCATGACGTTGCCCTCGTCCGTTTCGCTCGAATCATACGTACAGATATGCCGTATCAGTACGATGGGAGAGTCAGATGGAGGAGGGATCGGCACAGGCACCGACGCCGTGCTGTCCACGGAAAACAAGCGATGTGGACAAATGGTTCTGCTGCTGCGCACGGTCTATCGGAGGGATGTACTCCCTGATAGAAAAGCAGGATGGTACTCCGATCGTTATTGCTGGCCCGTGCTGGCCTTTCTGCGTCTTCTTCACCGTCCCTCTCATCGTCATCTTATCGGGGTTGGTGTGCTACTTCTTTGTGTCCAACCCTGATTCATTGTATCCGTGGTGGATTCAGCTGATATACTACCCCATCCTGATCCTGACTCTTGTCTCACTCTTCTGCGTCAGCTGCCGAAATCCCGGTCTGCTCGAGAGGGTGACGGAGGAGGAGGCGGGGAATGGGGGTTGGTTTTGGAACGAGCAAGTACGCAGCTTCCGTCCGCCTGGAGCCATGTACTGCCGAGAGTGCAAGGCCCTCATTCAGGACTATGACCATCTGTGCCCATGGACAGGCACTGGCATTGGAAAGGGCAACATGACTGCCTTCAAGGTATTCGTCGTCTTCGTTAATATTCTCTGTTATCTCAGCATAGGTTTGGTGTCATTTGGGGTTTTGAAGGGTACTGGCGCACTTGGTTGAAGCGAAACCTTTTTTCCACGAAAACGCTTTATCTTACTCGAAGCATTATAAATCACCAATAAAGCAAAGCAAGAAATATTTGAATGCAGCGCTTTTTTAAAAATAAATGTAAAAAGATCCTTAAAACTACATATTACAAGTACATGAATCCCCATGTCTCTTTCAAATCCGAACACCCCCAGTATCACTGTCTCGAGTGCACTTCCTCTTCAGCAATGGAAGCGAGCGACGTGTTGCTGAAATTACTTCGAAGCGACGAGCTGCTGATACTTTTACGAAGACCCAAATTGGTAACCCTTTTCCGACCGGGAGCCACCATGCGATTAGGGTGCTCAATGATTTTGAAAAGTTTCGGATTCTTGGCCATTATTTTGGCCACCTTTCCGTTGCACTGGTCCTTCGTCCACTGTTCGGGAATGGCAACGAAGACTTCGCCACTAGGCATATTCCCCGCAATTTCACCCATTCGCTGGCTCACGTCGATCCATGGATTGCCGTTGTCAACCATCCTGTAAATGCCGACGAATTTTTGTCCCAAGAAGGATGGGTCTGTCGAGTGGAACTTTATCGAGTTTAGGGCATCACCGACGGTGGATGATCGCATGCAAGGTATGGAAACTAATTCAAATACTTTCTTCTCAGGAGAAAGAATGAACACAAAAATGTTGAACCGGTTGTCACCAATCATTGCAGCAAAAGTCTTTTGGGTTGGATCGATGGCAGCGAGTTGGTTGCTGTGTTCGAGGTAGGTGGGAATTTTATGATTTTATTTGGCTAGTGTCGCAAGTAGGTCAGCGATGCCGATGGCAGATGGCATGAAATAATTTTTCGTAGTCAGTCTGCCTGGCTGGTACCGTTTATTCGATGCGTTGGTTTGACTCAGAGGAAAGAAGAGTCAGGAAGTCTCTGTCTCATTTCAGAAGTTTCCACTCCCGACTCCCGACTCCCGACTCCCGACCGACAATTAAGAAACCCGGAAACGACAAGCCTATGAAGCTCTCATGTTACGTCTGCGAGCTCTCTCCTCTTCAACATCTTATCGCTGGCTTTTATAAAGTTATATTCGTGTAGGGTCATAAAATTAATATTAGACGCACACGCATGCGATTTGAAATAATTACGAGCGGATGATACATAGCCAGACGTGTGGTACACTACCCCTGCTATAATCTTGGCGAATTTATCTTCTACGTTCATTAATATACGTATACTAGAATTTTTAATGCTACTTCGGACACAGGTCTGTTTTCTCGCGCGTGCGATGCGCGCGAGTCAGAAGTCGTTAGGATTTTTCCCTCCAACACACGTACTAGCTAGTACCATATATGTGTGTAGTAGTAGCACAGAGCAGATTCGCGCTTCGCGACTCCGACACGGAGATGTGTTCTTCGACCCGAAGACCCGAGATGAGAACACAATAAGCAACAACTGCAAACTCTTCGAAACCACCAGCAACAATGGACCGAATGGAGATTACCTACGATACCTCTGGGCGCATGTCGGCGGAGGATGAATTAATGTTCACGCAGCCGTCCAACGGAACTCCCAAGAAGGTAGGTGCCAGTCAGCACGAATGAACCCATGTTCGTGAAAGAATCTACGAATCTACAACATAAATCTTTGGGCTCCCCCTCCAGGAAGCTATCTGCATGCACGTGCTCCAAGGAGGGGCCGTATGTGATTATACTTGGTCTTTGCGGATGGCGATAGTGATCACTCGCTGGGCGCTAGTTCTAATCTTGATTCCAACCCACGGAACGCTTACCTTCCTCTTTTTCTTCCCATTTGGCGATTTATCGAAAACAGCCCTCCCCGCTCGACCGCATTGTGAAGGGTGCTAATGCCCGCAGCGCCCCCTCCACCCCCGAACGAAGTGAAAATCTAGGAAAGATCGAGATGCCCAAGCCCTTCCGGTTGTAGGTTTTCTCACATAAATTCAGACCGAAAGCTTTGGTCTGCGGGGTGAGTTCCCCTTGAAGAGGAAGGAGAAACACAGGGCTCGTTGAAGCGGACCTGCGATTGATCTGCGTGCAGCTCGGCAGGGTGTGAGACTGTGTCCTGTATTTTAGGATTACTTGATGGAAAGGAAGGGGGGAAGTCAAATACATATACATATATATATAATATAAATATACAAGTAAAACGGCGACGCTTGGGATGCAAGGGGTGCAGATTGGCGGAAAGAATAATGCAAAACGGAGAGAACCTGTTTCGCCTTAGCATAGTAAATGGGACATCACATCTTTTACGCTCTAACCTCTATTGGTTGGGTTTCTTGGATATAGTTTGGGGCAACCATCTCAAAAATGTTCGAAGCGATATGGAAGGAGCCTATGGAGGAGCCTGGGAAAAAATCTGCCTTTCCTTGTACTGTCAAGGCACATTACTTATGCATACTCTAGTACGGTTAATTGGCAAGTACCACTATGTATACTGCTGTATGCATACTCTAGTAAAAATTCGTATGCACTGAAGATTCACTCTGGAATGTCTTCTGGGCGTATGCGGCGGATCCAACAAGGCCCATGATCCCCAGAGGCACTACAACCGCACGAAAGAAGATTTTTTCCGCCTCGGCCGCTTCCCTCTGTCCGCACATTCCGCTATTTCGGAGGTGAAAGATGCTTGAGAAGGAGCACTGGATGGCTCTCCGCTGTAGGATCTGAGCTGTGGCCGACACAGCACCCGTGCTGGCAGCAGCGGCAAATGGTGGGGGCATCTATTCGCCGGCAGCTGAGTCAAAACAGGCGAAGGATGGTATAAGGAGAGTGGTTTGGGTGGTGTGTGATGTGTTGGATGAATGGAAGTAGTACTACTACCAGAGTACGTATCCATGCATGTATGCATAGTAGATAGTACGCATAGTACTGCTACTACTCTAGTAGAGTAGCTATATGCATACTCTCTAGTAGTACTAGAGTAGCTAGTAAATAAATATATATACATAAATATTGTATCATTGTCATGCGTCCTGTCGTGGCGCGCGAGCTCATACTCAGCTTCCATGTAGAGGAAGAGATATGTCTACTGTATGCAGAGGCACCCAGCCGCCGAATTCACCACAATATCATGCCCAAGAGGTCTCCGGTGCTCTGATCTCTCCATACCCGTTCCCATTCCAGCTAGATCGAGCTCACCAGGGAAATGATAATTTGCGTTCTTGCTAGATTGTTGGCGAAGGGATAGATTCGGTTTTGTTTTTTCGATTGGGTCGGCGCACCGCGATCCTCTCAGACACCATGGCCCCCACCGCCAAAGTTCGCCTACGACGTGATGTTTCCTCGGCCGAAACATGCGGATTTGCGACCTATATTATATTGTTCCCTGTTAGCGCCGCTTACCTTATTTGGGCTTTCGCTCCTGGCAAAGCGTTGCAATCGGCGGGTATCACGTACTACCCACCACAAGAGATAGCTGCGCATCTACCTACGCTGGCCATCGCCCTCTTTATTGCGGCCCCCATTATTTACGCCGGCCTTAATTTCCTCTCGGCGCCCGCACCATCATCTCTCGACACCCTTTGGGATGAATATGCAAGAGAGGCACGTTTCGGAAGCGGTAAGCTTCAAGTTGAAGAAGATATCACTACTACTGATGAAATATGTGATATCGATGTCGGCGCCATCAATCGTCTGCTGCTCTACAAGAGGATACAAGGCTGATTTGAAAGGCAAAAAAAGTGAAGGAATCAATTAATATGGACCAAGCTGTCTTATTTTAAACGTTTAGGATTAGTATAACACAATTTTCCATTTTGTGACCTTTCTCACGCTGCACACGCCCGTGTCGCCCAAGCCATAATTATGCCCCTGCAATCCGAGACGCAAGCAACAGCATGCGCAGCAATTCAAAGATGGGGCGCAGGATAGGAAAGAGGCTGAGGCCGCGTCGCTTGCCAACCTAGTTATATCTCGAATGTATTATTTTTTCTTTAGCCGACAATATTCTATTTTCTAAGCACTACACGTGGCATCCTTATGACAAAAAACCACTAGAAAAGACAATTCTTAGGTTCCGCGTGGAAGCGGATGCACTTATTAATTATTAAATATATTTTACTCTCTAGTATTTATTTTTACTTCTAGTTATTTTTACTTATTTTTTAATTTATTTTTTTAGCTAGCTATCAACGTACATGGCTACATGGTATAAGTCAGTACTACTGTACTCGTAATATGCATACTAGCTCGTACGATAGTAGCACGAGCTCCTGATGTCAAGATACTAGCTAGATCTACTAGATCTATTTCTGCCAGGTCCTCGACTTCTCGGCTTCTCGGCTTTCTCTTGCTTACAAAAGCTAAGGAGTAGATAGACACCATGAAGGAAACCTCACGAGCAGCAGCTCGAAAGCGGAGGATGGAAAAAATTCAGTCCTCGAAAGGTACAATCATCGCCTCTGACCAAGGTGGAAAGGCATCCATTGGGAGCCAACCCCTTAAGAAGCGCGGTCGCAAGATCTCAGAGGACCAACCTTTTATCGGTGATAACAGTGATGACGGCAATTTGAATGATTCTCCTTCTTCACAGGAAGCTGCAGGGGCCAAGAAGGAGCTTTTGACAAAGACAGGAAAACTGCTAAATTCGTACGCTCCAAATCTCCCCAAGGAACAGCTGGACAACATGAGCAAGGAGCAGTTAGCTGCCTGGAGGAAGGAGGCGCGCCGCGTCCGCAACCGAGAGAGTGCAGCCGCATCCCGCCGCAAGATCAAAACTCGTATCGACGAACTTCAGGAAGAGGTTGCAATGTGGAAGGCCAAGTATGAGGAGGCTAAGAGGAAGCTTAACGAGAAAACTGGTTTAGGATCGTAATGGCGCAGGATGACAAGGGGTGTGGCTGAAAGGGGGAGGGGGTGATGTAGCGAATCATGATGATTGCCCGCATGTCGACGTCTCCTATCTGTATATTTACTAGATCTAGTTTAACATGGAAAATACTCGAGAAATACTACCTTAACAGAGCACGGGAGCAATGGATAGAAGCAAGGAGACATTTCATCTCCCTCTTCCTTACTTGCAATCTCTTCCAGCTAAGCGATAGGGCAGATTTCTCCTCGTCCTGCTCTGCATTGTTTTGGCTCTCATCTTCTGTAGGCATAGCTGCCCGGGCAAAAGAAAATATCGAGCTCTTTTGGCTTGCCTGCGAAGCTCGTTCCTTTTCTTCTTGGTCAGCTTTTGTCTCTGTGAGAATACCCTCTTCCATGGACTGCCGGAGACCGAGGGAAGCAAACCATTTCAGACCGTCGAACGCAGTCTCTTGGCCGCAAACCATCATTACAAAGGCGAGGCCAAGTGCAAACCCATCGTCAACGAAGTAGACGTCACCCGTCACATTCTTCTTGAACATCATTTCCCTTCCTCGCAAAATGGCTTCCATCCAGCACAGACAAAGAGCAGGTACAGACAAGACCAAATTCTTCATATGGTCATAACCTTCTGCGTTCATATCATCAAGAAATCGTTTCGTTGTTGTTCGCAAGTACGATTCGCTTCCACATTGAGGGGGTCGGTGGTGACGTAAGAATTCAGTAAGAAGAGAAGCTGCGTTATCCACTTGAGGACGTGTCTTTCCGGCACTGCTGTCCTCAACGGAGAATACCGATATGTTGCGAACTTCTACTTCCGCAGACCACATCATCCGAACAAAGCCGAGAACGTTGCCAACAGATGTGACGAGGATGCGAAGTTGATCCAAAATTGGTGCGGCATACGCATCATCACCTAGCTCACGAACTTCCTCCGAGAAATCGACGGCTCGGTCGTAAGGGTATGCTCCGCCACAGTCTGCTTTTACATCTCTATACCACCTAGCTTCCTTTGCCAGGAGCGACAAGAACTCATCGCTCCCGAGAATCAATTGCGAGAGAGACTCAAATTTCTCCCAGAGTAGGATGTATGCTGTATCGATTGCTTCCCCTACAACTCCAAGTCCATGCTGTTGGATAGATTGAGCTATATCTGTGGCTTTGATCGCGACAATGGTATTTGCACGGTTGACAGGGTGTTTCTCAATCAAAATTTGCTGGCCCAAGTCATAGTTGCATGCCTTGATAATATTTCCCATTTTTCTCATAATGTGTAGTACATCGGAGGAGTGCTCAACACTTGCAGATGGCAAGCAGTCATCAATAGGATTCAAGCCGAATTGACGTGCGACGACTCTCATTTTTGAGTAAAAGCGATTGTCCTGCAGTGATGCCAAGGACATGGCATAAAATATACTTTCAAGGTATTCTTGCGCTGCATTCTTGATGCTGACGGAAGAGCCACAAATGCAAAGGCACGGCAATTCAAGAAAATGCCGCACTCTTGCGTTTCTGTTGTCTTGCTTTGGGTTTCTCTGCTTGACTTCATCCAAAACGGCGAGGCGTAGCTCGGAGTCAATCGCTTGGCATAAGGGGGCGATGATTCCGTCCTGAATGTAACCTACCAAGAAGTCGCGGTAAGATTGAGCGGCCAGAACGCCATCGCGGCGCTCTGGAGGAGAAAGACGAATAAGTTCGTCGTCAGCGTCGGAGAACGCAGAGCAGACTAACTGGAGGCTTTGTATCTCCTCCCTGCCCCCGTTGCGAAAGAGCCAGCGACAAAGGTCGGCAAATATTCCCCTCCGAAAGTAAAGGAATGAGAGGTCGCACGATAGTCTCAGCGAGGTATCAATGTCGGACAGGACAGTGAGGTCCTCCAGTGTTCTTCTCGTCTCGTCCAGTAGATCTGGGTCGGCATTGACGCACGCTGTCATTGCGACGGCGATCACAGAGCGACGCGCGAGGGTGAATGTCGACGATCCCTTGAGGATCCCCTCCAGAGCGGACAGGCATGCGGTGATGCGCGCAACATTGTTGGACGATGAGGTACTGGTCTCGCCGCGATCGATGGAGGCGTGGTAGTGGTCGGTTGCGAGCCGCAGCGGTTCGAAGCGGCGATAGATGGAGGCCGCCAGAATCCTCACCGCAGCTCGCTGGACCGAGATGACGGACGACCGCCTCCGCACCCTGAGCAGCCCCTCGACGCTTTTGGCAATCTCGCACAGAGCCAGCAGGTGGGACAGATTCGCTGAGTCAACTGTTAAATCCAGTGCCGAGAGCGACACCAGGTGATGCCGCAGAAGGGCCGTGGACCGGAGCGCAAGGCGGACGCCCCTCCCGACAAGCTCGGCCGCCTTCTCCACGGCGAGCGCGGGCTCCTCCCTCCTGGCCAAGGAGGCTCCCGGTCCAGCCACCGCAGGGGGAAGGGGCGCCAGATTGGCCTCCGCTTCCGCCATCCACCGGACGGCCTCTGACCGGAGGCCGTCGGTCGCCGCCGCGAGCCCTGCGGTATCGGCTGCGACGCGTTCGACGGCCGCAGCTCTAATCTCGGCCGGCCGGTCGGGCGGGGGGGAGCACCCCCTCAGCCCCTCGTACGGGGCGTACCTGACGAGAAAGTCTCGGGGCACGAAGGCAGCCCCCCCCCCGGGCAGGGCCAGGAAGGGGAAGCGATCTGGCAGGTCCATCCAAAGTGAGCGGTGCAGCTTGGCGTCAGGCACCAGGTGCGTTGGCAGGATCCTCCGGTAGAGGCAGTACAGCCCGTAGGTTCCGATGGCCAGCCCCCGGTCGTCGTCGGACTCGCGCTCGGTGCCGATCCGGCTGCAGCAGCGGTCGTACAGGACGGAGACCAGGGCGCGAACCTCCTCGAAGAGGGTGAACCGCCCTCCTCCGTCGGGGGCGTCGGGATCGACGCGGTAGTGGCTCCCAGGGTCGAAGTTCTGCTCGACGGCCGCGGAGAAGGATCGTCCCGCCACGAGGGCGAAGTCCAGCTGGACCAGGAGCCGTTCGAAGGCCTCGAGCGCAAGCCGCTCGCCGCCTCCGCCTCCGCTGCCCCTGCCTTCCCCGTCGGCCTGCAGCTGCCGCAGGGCCCGGTCCCGCATGACGGCCTTGTACAGGTCCCACCCCTCAGCCAGGCACGAGTTCCCAGTCACGACGGCATCGACGGCGATCAGAACGCCGAGGAGCCTGGCGGCCGCCTCCGCGGCGGGGACCAGCCGAACGTCCGGCCCTAGCACGGCGCCGCTCCCGTCGGCGGCCGGGACGGCGCATCCGCCGATCTGGCACACCAGGTTCCGCACCAGCCTCCGGCACCTGAGGGTGAAGTTGAAGGCCTCCTGGAGCCTGGGCACGAACTTCCCGACCCGGCGGAGCAGCTCGGCGTCCCTCAAGTCCGAGGCCTCCCCGTCCACCAGGGCGGCGTTGGCTGCGACCCCCCCGTCCCGGCGGAGGTCGGACCCGAAGAGCGCCAGGGGGGGCAGGACGCGGCGGTCGGCCAGGATCTGCAGCTCGGCTGCCTCGTCGCAGAGGGCGGCGAGGGCGGCGACCGCCCTGAGGGTGGCCTGGCCGGCGGGGGAGGACTCCCCCTCCCCCCCCAGGGCGGTTCCTGGCGTCGGGGACAGGGGCACCGCTGGGTCCGCCGCTGGGTCCGCCGCTGGGTCCGCCGCCCGCAGGCCGGGCACGATGAGGTGGGGCGGCACCCGCTCCGGGGGGGTGAGGTCGATCTCGACGACGAGGGAGGCCGCGGAGGCGCCGCCGGGCCCTCCCCCGTCCCCCATGGGGGGCTGGGGGCAGAGCGAGCGCCGCCGGGCCACCGTTGCGAGGGGATGAAGGCCCTGTGGCCCCTCCCCCCTCCCCCTCCGCCTCCGGACCCTCGTCCCGTCGGACGCGGCCGCCGCCACGGTGCAGCGGGATGCCAGCACCGCCGCGTGGTGGGCCGAGACCGTGCGAAGGCGGGCAAGGACGGCCGAGGAGGCAGAAGCGGACCCGTACGCGCCACCGTCGGCGGCCCGATCGGAGAGGGGGGGCGCCAGCGACGACATCAGCGCTCTCTCGCCAAGAGAATTCCGAGGTCAGATATCAGATGAAATGCAGATCAGGTCGAATGTGTAAGTCAATGCCCGGGATACGATACATCAATCATCCTCTGGACCTTTCACACCGTTTCGTATGCATACGAATCGTGGTAACCCGTATCATACTGTATGCATACTTCTTGTTTGTGTA
>Ga0315315_10003164_pt1 | contig 15092 bp, 12 predicted proteins | sample M140m3416metaG_FD_203699 | JGI IMG/M metagenome (GOLD analysis project Ga0315315, IMG submission 203699) | Ammonia-oxidizing marine archaeal communities from Monterey Bay, California, United States - M1 40m 3416 | ecosystem: Environmental > Aquatic > Marine > Intertidal zone | place: USA...
TTTGATAACAATAAAAACTATACAAATGAAAAATATACTAATAATAATACTTACCGTAATCTCAACCACTGCTTTTGGACAAAAGCAAAACCGTAAATACAAAGAAATCAACTTTAAAGTTTCTGGAGTTTGTGAAATGTGCGAAGATCGTATTGAAAAAGCACTGGATGCACCGGGTATTCGGGTTGCGGAGTGGGATGCAGATACACATAACTGCAAAGTAATATTTAATACAACTAAGATAACAGAATTGGCAATCCATAAAATAGTTGCTGGCGCCGGACACGACACTGATAAGGTAAAAGCGAGTAAGGAAAGTTATGATAATTTACATGGCTGCTGTAAGTATAGATCGGATGTAAATCATTAATATATTCTTTTTATGAAAGCTGCAGCTAAACAATTTGTAACTGTTCTTTTTCTGTTGTTTTCTTCTTTTGCGTTTACGCAAAAAGAAAATAAATTATTGGTCGAAGGATATGTTTACGAATTAAATTCGAAGGATTCTGTTGCTCCATTGCCGGGAGCAAATATTCATTTTTCAGGAACTACAATTGGTGTTTCTACGGATTCTGTGGGATATTTCAAATTAGCGAATTTGAACCATTATAAACAAATTGTCGTTACGTTTATTGGTTTTAAACCAGATACAATTGATATTCCTAAAAGGAAGAAAATGCTCAATATAGTATTGAAAGATGGGAGCATTCTAAAAGGTGTCGAAGTACTTATTGAAAAAGGAAATTATACAATTTCCAAATTTTCTGTAAGAAATGCACATACTATGAATACAGGAGAATTAAGAAAAGCTGCTTGTTGTAATTTGGCGGAAAGTTTTGAGACTAATCCTTCCATTGATGCTAGTTTTACGGATGCTGTTACGGGCACTAAGCAAATACAAATGCTTGGCTTATCCGGCAAGTATGTGCAGATTATGCAAGACAATATTCCTATGATTCGAGGTCTTTCTACGATTTATGGATTTGAATATGTTCCCGGAAGTTGGATCAACTCTGTTCAAGTTTCTAAGGGTACAGGTTCTGTAGTGAATGGCTATGAGAGCATGACGGGGCAAATAAATTTAGATTGGAAGAAACCGGGGAATGCTGAAAAATTCCATTTAAATGTGTATGGAAATCAAGGAGGTAGATCTGAAATAAATTTAATGTTTAACAGAAATTATCCCGGTAAATGGGAAAATACCTTGTTGCTTCATGGAAAATTATCAGCTATAGAGTTAGACAGAAATGAAGATGGGTTTTTAGACCAGCCAATGAATGAAAATATAATTTTACATAATCAATGGAATTTCACAGGAGAAAAATTTCGAATGGAATTTGGTGCTGGAGCACTACGATTTAGCAGTTTGGCTGGTAAAGGTGTTGGTGGGTTTCAACAAATTAATGGTCAAGATACAATTGCATCATATGAAGTTTCATCGATAACAAATAGGGGACAGGCTTTTGCTAAAATTGGTTATTTATTTCCGAATGAAGATTATAAAAGTTTAGCTATTCAATTTTCAGGAGTTTATCACAATCACGAATCTCATTTTGGTAATAGAAATTATACAGGAAATCAACAAAGTGGTTACGTAAACTTCATTTTTCAAGATGAGTTGGATAAAAAAGATATAAATAAGTTTAGAACAGGGTTTAGTGTTGTTTACGACTCTTACCAAGAATCGCTTCAAAACCATGATTCTACCTTAGCACAACAATATAGTTTAGAGGAAATAGTTCCTGGAGTTTATTTTGAATACAGTGCAACAATGGCTAGGCTAGGATTAGTGGCTGGGTTAAGAGCTGATTACCACAATGTTTATGGAGCATTTGTTACGCCTCGCCTAAATATGAGAATGAATATGTCGGAAAAAAATGCGCTGAAAATTTCGGCAGGAAGGGGCAGACGAACACCAAACCTGATTATGGAAAACGTTGGCTTGTTGGCAACTTCTAGAAATTGGATAATAGAAAATGATTTGAGCCTTCCTGGTTTCGGCTTGAAACAAGAAAGTGCTTGGAACTTTGGTATTGGATTTAATCAAGATTTTGAAATTTTATTTAGGGAAGGTAATGTAAATATAGATTTTTACCACACGCTTTTTGAGAATCAAATAATTGTTGATTTAGATTACGATCCTCAAGAGGTTTATTTCTATAACCTCATAGGGGCATCTTTTTCAAATTCTTTTCAAATAGAAGTAAATTATGATATATCCAAAAGGATGGATATTCGGATAGCCTATCGTTTTTTGGATGTTCAAAAGGATTTTAAAGTGGGAATGCTTTCCAAGCCATTATTAGCTCAGCATAAGGGTTTTGTTAATTTATCTTACGAAACAAAAAAGAATGACAAAGATAGGCAATGGAAATTTGATATTACCGCTCAGTTAGTTGGTGAACAAAGAATTCCATCAACTAATTTAAACCCTGCAGAATATAGAGTAATCCAGAAGTCTCCTTCATACATTATGTTAAGCAGTCAAATTACAAAGGTGATTTCTAAGAAATTAGAGTTTTATATTGGAGGTGAAAATCTTACTAATTTTGTTCAAAAGAATCCAATCATCCAAGCTGAAAACCCTTATGGAGAGTATTTTGATAGTTCACTTATTTGGGCTCCTATTTTTGGTAGAATGGTTTATGGAGGTCTTCGTTGGACAATTGAGTAAAAGTTCTATGGCATGATAAAAATGGATTTATTTTTATTTTGTATTTTTCTCTATAGCTACAATCAAAACAGGAAGTAAAAATAGATCAGAAATGAGTGCAAATAACAATGTTATGGAAATTAGCAGTCCAATATAAAATGTGCTGCTAAAGTCTGATAATAGAAAAGTTAAAAAGCCAGATGAAAGAACAAAAGATGTTATTATGAGTGCCTTTCCGGTAGTTTTGATGGATTGATATAGTGCATCTTTGGTGTCTCTAGCTCTAGGCAGTTCAATTTTGTATCGAACCAAAAGATGAATGGTGTCGTCTACAGCTATTCCAAATCCAATTGTAAAAATGACAACGGTAGAAAATTTTAAATCTACTCCAAAAAAGCCCATAAGTCCTGCAACAAACACAAGTGGTAATATATTTGGAATTAAAGATATTAAAGCAACTTTTCCCGACTTAAACAGAATTCCCATCAGCAGAGAAATAACTAAAAAGCTGAAAATTAAACCCTTTATTATTTGACTAGAAATATAAGCACTTGTTTTATCCATCATTTCTGGCGCTCCGGTAATTCGGAAGTCAATCAGTTTTATGTTTTTATCAAAAAAATCTAACATATTTTGGTTTAGCTCAGTTACTTTTTTTTGTCCTAAATCGTGAATTTTGCTAGATATTCTTCCATTTTTCCCATCTTTCGTTACAAGCGTAGACATAACTGTTTTATCTATGTTTTTTATGAAATATTTTTTCACATTTTTCATTTCTCTCAGGGTATTGGGGATTCTGTAATAGGCTTGCTTTCCTCCGTTAATGGATCGATTAATTTCTTTCATAATTGTTATAGCAGAATACGACATTTTAGCGCCGTATACATTTTCTAAATAATGCTGGACAGTATCAATTTCTCTTGCTACTTCAATATCAAAAATAGTGAGCGAAGTATCCTTGAGTGAAAAACCCATTTCAAAAGGTCGAATTCCTGCAAATTGTGATTCAAAAAAGCGCATGTCTTTTTTTAAAGAACTTTTTTCGCTCAAATCATCGAGCACATAATTATTGGTGTCTAATTTATTAATACCAATTATAGAAATTAGCAACAGGCCGGAAGTAATTACGATCGTATGCCTTTGGTATTTGAAAATCGCATGAAATAAGGGAGTTGTTACTGTGTTCCATTTTTCTTCCTTTTTAAAATTGCTAGTGTATTTTTTTGTTTGCGTAATGCATATAGCCGAGGGTAATACGGTAATGGAAACAAGCCACGTTATCATCACACCAACAGCAGTTGCAATTCCAAAATTTTGAATAGGTGGAATGTCTATAAAGTATAAGGATATAAATCCAATTGCCGTTGTCATAGTGGTTAAAAAGGTGGTTCTCCCTATTTTTCGAATGGTGTTGTTTACCGCCTTATATTTGTTTTTTTCGATCAAATATTCTTCATTATACCCTGTTAAAATATGAACCGAGTTAGATATCCCAATGATAAAAAGAAGGGTTGGAATTAAAGTCATTAATAAATCAAGTGCACCAACAAAAACTTGAATTAATGTCATCGTAAAAATTAGAGAAGTTAGCAATATTAAGAGGGGAGTAGCCACGCTCCAAAATCTTCGAAAAGTAAATATTAAAAAAAGTATTAATAAAAGTGATGTAGCACCTGTGAGTATTTTCATCTCCTTATTTACAGTAGTTACATAATAATTTTGTGTTTTTATTTTTCCGGCAATATGAAAGTCGTCATAATTGAATGTTTTAAGAGTGCTTTCTATCGCATTTATTAGACTATCATTTGCTCTTGCTGATATGGATACATCCTTGGTGACATAAATTAGAACAGAAGCTGTATCTTGAGAGAAAAAGGATTGAAAAAAGTCATTTGTGTTGTATATTTTCCGTTTATCCTCCGCTAATCTTTCCGATTCATTTAGATGAATAACGGGAGCATTAATGTATCCCACAATAGGTACTTTAATTACTTTTTTCAGTGTTGTTGGGGCTAAAACATTCTCAACATAATTTAGGCCTTTTAAAATTTTTGTGGTACTGTCTATCAAATGAAGAAAACTTGAGTTGAAAATACCCTTCTGATTTTCAATTGCAATCAGAATAAAATTATTGTCACTTTCGAAAGTTTCTCTATGTTGATGATAATAGAGTAAATCAGGGTCTTTTGGATCGAAAAAGTTTTCAATGTTATAATCGATTTTTAACAGCAATAATCGAGGGATGGATACGGCAGTTAGTACCAGAATAATTAGTATTATTGACCAAGGCAAAATCTTGGAGGAAACTATTTCTCTTTTGTTTTTCAATAGACGCTATGCTTAAGTTTATAATTTAAATTGAGTTATTTTTTTGAGAATATCCAAATCAATAATAAAATAAATGTCCTTTTATACCATTTTGACTGAATTCTAGTGTTGGAGCCGGAAATTTTAGAAAGCCAAAACTTCCAAAAAGTAATTTGAAAAACTTTCTTTTGTATTCAATTTTGGATAAATCGGCATCGAAACTCAGGTAGAACTGTCTGTATCTCTTGAGATCTATGCATATAAGATTGGTCATACACCAATCTGCATCAATGTTTCCGGTAACCATCTCCTCTGCACCATAGCCAATAGCAACGTTCAACCAGCTGGGGAAATGAGATTCTTTCTTCAAAAAATCTTTAATATTTAAACTCAACCAATAGGTTTGGCCATTGTAATCTTTGAAAACTCTCTCTGCAAAGGTGCTACCGAGTACATTTGGTCGATAAGCTGCAAATTCAGTTTGATGTGTCGAAAACTTGAGCTTAACTCTTTGCTCATCCCATACAAGGCTTTGGCCTATTGCCATTAAAGTGCCTGAAGTGTTGGCTAGCATATCATAACCTGAAAAGCCCCATTTATCTGAATAGCCATCTAATATTTCAACTCCTGTTAAGTATAAAAGCCCTTGGCTACCTCCCCAAATAGTCGCTTTGTTTTTTTTTGCTCCGCTCCATTTCAATGCTTCTATGCCAGCGATACCAAGGTAATAGGACACCATTGCATGTCCTGTTTTATCTACTTGCATCCATTCTTTGCCATCATTAAAAAAGTGAAATTTTCCTGTAGAATAATTTTTGTACCAGACTTCGTTTAGTAATGTCAACGAGGAAATTGTTCCAATACTTTCGCTTATAATAACTGTATTTCTCCTTTTTTTTATAAGTGAATCGGGATAATCTAATATTTTAATTTCTTGCCCTTTGCATAGCGAGGAAATGATAATAAATAGCAAGGACGAAATACGTTTCATACGAATCAAATATAGTTGAGTAATTTGAATCACAATATTTAATCAATTGAATTATTTAATAGATTGTCAATAATATTGTCTAAAACTTGAGAGTTTTAAAGTGTTTTTTGTGTTATTTTTGAATGTGAATTTTTCGAAAGCAAAAGAATACATAGTTAATCGTTTGGTGAAGGAGTTGCCTAAAAACCTTTTTTATCATGCTGCTCACCATACCTTTGATGTTGTTAAGCAGGCGCAAACGATCGGCAAGTCTGAGGGGATTTCAAATGATGAAATGTTAATTCTGCTAACTGCTGCTTATTTTCATGATTCAGGTTTTTTATTTAAGTATCAATCTAACGAGTCAGAAGCGGTTAAATTGGTTAGAGAAGTTCTTCCTGAAATGGACTATAATAAAAAAGAAATTGAAGAGATTTGCAGAATCATTTTAGCTACAAATATCAACGTTCAACCGAAAACATTATTGGAGCAAATTATGTGTGATGCTGATCATGATTATTTTGGTAGAGAAGGCTATTCTAAAACGGCGAATAATTTAAGAAAAGAACTGGAAGAATATGGAGATAAGTTTGACGATAAAGAATGGTTAGAAGTCCAAATTAATTTTTTAGAAGTTAAACATCAATATTATACAACGACTTCTAAGTTAAATCGAACCCCGAATAAAAATAAAATTATAGCATCTCTCAAGGGAGCTTTAATTGCATAGGTCTGAGCAAAGTTTTTTTACAGCTTACTGAGAAAACCCCATAAAAAAAAGCAGCTACATTAGTATGAAAAATAGCCGGTTTTGATGAAAGGTTTTTATGATCAAAAGGCTGTCTTTTTGTTAAAGTCTTCATTTTCGACTCAATTAGATTAGTTATGAGTTTCTTTTCAAATAAATGCCCATTCTTTATTTCTTGCAATTAAACTTCTATAATTGAAATGCAAGCGGAGAAAAGGAAAATAGTGTAAAGCGCTAAAAAAGTCTCCTTTCATATTAACATCACTTTTTTCATACTTTCTGCCTTTCTGATATTCAAGTAATATTTTGTATTTTCGCGCAGCAAAAATTAAATAACAGGAATAAAATAATTTACTGATGAAAAAACAAAAACAAACTGGCGTTAAGGAATATAAAATCCCTGTACTAGGTTCGCTTGGATTATTAGCGCTTGGCGATGTTGGATTGAAAATGTGGAGAGAAAAACGTGACGCAGAAGAAGCGAAAGAAAAGAAAGAATCAGAAAATTCAAATTCGAAAGGCGATGAGTAAGAAATTAGCAAAAAAGATATTAGTAATAGGTTGGGATGCAGCAGACTGGAAAGTGATTATGCCCCTTATAGAACAGGGGAAAATGCCAACCTTGGCAAAGTTTATGTCAGAGGGAGTGCATGGCGCAATTAAAACATTAGATCCTCCTTTGTCACCGATGTTATGGACTTCTATGGCGACGGGATACAGAGCAGATAAACATGGTATAACAGGCTTTGTTGAGCCGCTTGCAGATAATTCTGGACTTAGGCCTGTAACTTCAACATCAAGAAAAACAAGGGCAATATGGAATATTTTGCACAATCAAGGAATGAAATCAAATGTAGTCTCCTGGTGGCCGAGTAATCCGGCAGAACCTATCAATGGAGTGATGGTTTCAAATCATTATCAAGTTTCTAATAAGCCCATAGGAGAGAATTGGGATATGCCGGATGGTACAATCTATCCGGAGAGCATGATTGATATATTAAAAAAGCAGCGCGTTCATCCGGAAGAAATGACAGCGGCTCATTTACTTCCTTTTATGCCGAACCTAAAGGAAATGGATAAAAACAAGGAAAAGCGAGTAAAATCTGTTGCAAATATTATTGCTCAAGCTGCTTCCGTGCATGCTGCATCAACTTATTTACAACGAGAAACAGAATGGGATTTTATGGCCGTTTACCATGATGCGATTGATCATTTCTGTCATGCTGCAATGAAATTTCATCCACCGCAAAGACCTGGTATTCCTGATGAGGTTTACAATAATTATAAGGATGTTGTGGTTTCTGGGTATTTATATCAGGATATGATGTTGGAGCGAACATTAAATCAATTAGATGATGATACAACTGTTATTATTGTTTCTGATCATGGTTTTCATTCTGATCATTTGCGCCCAAAATACTTTATTAAAGAACCAGCTTCTCCTGCTCAAGAACATAGCCCATTCGGCATGATTTGCATGAGAGGACCAGGAATTAAAAAAGGAGAGAAAATATATGGTGCTTCAGTTTTAGATTTAACTCCTACTATTTTAGCATTATATGGTTTGCCAATAGGGGAAACCATGGAAGGTAGGCCTTTGGTTCAAGCTTTTGATGAGGAAGTTTCTATAGATACGATTCCGGATTGGGAAAAGGTTGAAGGAGATTTCGGGATGCATTCTACTGATTTACAAGAGGATCCATGGGCAGCCCAAGAGGCTATGCAGCAACTAATAGAACTAGGTTACATAGAAGCACCTGGAGAAAATATTGCGCAAAGAATAGAAGACATAAAAAATGAATCGAAATACTATGTGGCTCGCAATGTTCTAGAAGCAGGGAAAATTAATCAAGCAATTGAAATTTTAGAACCAATTTTTGAGCAAACTCAAGAGACTCGATATGGGCAAAAACTGGCGCATGCTTATTTATCAACAAAGAAATTTAAAAAATGCCGTGCGTTAATAGAAAAATTAAAAGAGAAACAAATTCAAATTAAAGCGGAGGAGGAAAAATTAAGTGAGGAAGAGTTAGCAAAAAAGAAGAAAGGCTTTTTAAAGGAAATTGAATTGCCTAACTATATAGACTATGTTGAAGGGTTGTTATCAATGAATTTGAATAGGCCGAAAAAAGCGTTAAAATCATTCATGAAAGTTGCGGAAAAAGCCCCAAATTCCCTGAGTGTGGCACTCAATATAGGTAAAGTCAGTCTAATGAGTCAAAATTGGACTGCTGCTCAGGATTCATTTATTAAGGTGTTGGCTATTGATGAATCTAATTCTTTCGCGCACCACGGTTTAGGTGTTGCTTTTCTAAGGCAGAATAAATTGGAAGAGGCGTTGGGAGAGTTTTTGACAGCTACTGAGTTTGATTATTTTTATCCAAAAGCGCACTACCATATCGGAGAAACATTGGCTAAACTAGAGAAGAATGAAGAAGCGGCTCAAGCATTTGAACTAGCTATCTCTATGTCACCTGGAATGACGAAAGCTCATAAATGGTTAATTGATATTTATAAAAATCGATTGAATGAATCAGAAAAAGCCGTTACACACGAGAATTTTATAAAAGAAAAGATTAAAGGAGAAATAGTGATAGTATCGGGTTTGCCAAGGTCTGGAACTTCGATGATGATGCAAATTTTGGATAAGGGTGGATATGATGTTTTAACGGATAAAGTAAGAGAATCAGATACTAATAATCCTAAAGGTTATTATGAGTTTGAGCCGGTGAAAAAGTTGATGGTGGATAAAAGTTGGCTTCCTGAAGCGGAAGGTAAGGTCGTTAAAATAATTGCTCAATTATTGCCTTTTTTACCATCCAACTATGATTATAAAATTATTTTTATGCGGAGAGAAATGAGCGAAGTGTTAAAAAGTCAACAAATAATGCTAGGGAAGGAGGGAGATGTAAAATCCAAAGTATTTCCAACCGGTTTGAACGATGCTTTCCAGAAACAGCTCGTAAAAGTTGAAAATTGGATTGATAGTCAGCCAAATGTTGAAATGTTAAGTGTTGATTATAGCAATGTTATTGCTAATGCTGAAGAAGAAATTGACAATGTGATATCTTTCTTGGCAAAACCAGGAAAAAAGAATGAGATGATAAAAGTTGTAGATAAAAAATTGTATCGGAACAGAAGTTAAAAAAAAAGTACTATATTAGCCACATTAATTATAAACTTAATCAACTTGTTATGGATAAAAAATTTACTTTAGAATCAAGATTAAAAAAATACACAGCTTTAGCTGGAGGTTTGACTGCGGCGGTTGTAGGAACTGGTCAAATTTATACTGATATAAACCCAGATGCTGTTTTAAGTGCTGATGGAGATTCGTTGAATATAGACTTCAATGGTGATATGATTGTTGATTTAACACTTTCGATGATTAATCAAAGTATTTCTGGAACGTTTTCATATGGTTCGCAAATTGTATCATATGGTGTAAGCTTTAATTATGCTAATGTATCTGCTGGAAATGGAGCTAACTCTGGTTGGATGGCCTCTAATTCTTCTCCTGTCAATGTGGCAGCTGGCGCAGCTATTGGTGGAGCAGGTTCTTTTTCAAATGGATCCGGAGTTTTAGGTTCTAATGTTTATGTAACTTATGGAGCTCCATTCTCTGCTTACAACACTACATATGCCTCAGGTGGTAATTTTCTGGGTAGTACAGATGGTTACATAGGTGTTAAATTCGATGCTTCAGGGGCAGCTCATTACGGCTGGGTGCGTGTTGAGTTATCTGCGGATAGCGAAACCTTAACAGTTAAGGATTATGCTTTTCAACCTATACCGGGAGAAGACATAATTGCTGGTGATATGGGAACTGTTGGTATTTCAGAATTGAATAACTTTGCTTCAATTGTTAGTACTAACAACAACGTTGTAATTTCTTTATTGAACGGTACTAATTCTGCAGATGCTACTATTACAAGTGTTTCTGGACAGCAGGTGTTTTCTCAATTTATTAACGCTGACAGAGAAGTTATAGAATTGAAGGATTTTGCTTCAGGAATCTACATGGTAAACGTTCGTTCAGAAAAAGGAATCGTTTCAAAGAAAGTTTATGTGAAATAAACTTTTTATCATAAATTTAAAAAGCCGTTTTAAAAACGGCTTTTTTTTTGCCTTTAATTTACCTTTTTATCCATCTTAAAATTTCACTAGGCGCACCGAAATTTCTAGTTTCATACTTTGTAAATCAATTTATGGATATTAATACAGACATTACTAGATCAAATATTAAAGTTTATTCCATTGACGGTAATCAAATAAACTTTATCAAAATCAATAACAGTATTGACATCTCCAAAAGTGATAAAGGTGTCTATCTAATTTCTGTAGATGGATTAGTCCTAAAATATATATATCAATGATTTTAAAGAAAACGCCAGCTATACCGATAAAAAGAATTTAAGTGTAGATTTTGCGATCTAGAATAATATGAAATAAATGCTTCCACCCAAAAAACAACATCCCAAAGTTAAATCGATTCTGCATCCTCGCAATAAGCACCGAGAGCGATATGATTTTAAAACACTTTCGATAACATGCCCTGAATTAAAGCAGTTTGTAAAGCTGAATGAATATGGAGATGAATCAATTGACTTTTTCAATCCCGAAGCCGTTAAAATGCTAAATAAAGCATTGTTGATGCATTTTTACCATATAGTAGAATGGGATATTCCAAAAGGGTACTTGTGTTCGCCAATTCCTGGTAGAGCGGATTACATCCATTATGTTGCAGATTTATTAGGAAGAGATAGAAAAAGTATACCAAAAGGAAAGAAAGTAAAATGTTTAGATGTTGGAGTTGGTTCAAACTGTGTTTACCCAATTATAGGAAACAAAGAGTATGGTTGGTATTTTATTGGGTCAGAATCAGATCCTATTGCAATTGAGTCAGCAAATAAAATAATAGAATCCAATCCTTTAATAAAAGGGGGTGTTGAAATCAGACATCAGCTAAATACGAATAACGTTTTTTACGGGATAATTAAAAATGGAGAACGAATTGATATTACAATTTGTAACCCACCTTTTCATGCATCAATAGAAGAAGCTCAAGCCGGAACTCAACGTAAATTAAAAAACTTAAAAGGAAAAAAAACGAATAAGACAGTTCTAAATTTTGGAGGTCAAAATAATGAACTTTGGTGTGAAGGTGGTGAAAAGAAATTTATACATGCAATGATTCGCCAAAGTAAATCTTTTTCTAGTCAGTGTTTATGGTTTACAACACAAGTAGCTAAACAAGCAACATTAAAAAGTATTCACGTAGCTTTAGATTCAATTGGTGCCGCAGAGGTTAATACTATCCATATGGGGCAAGGACACAAGAAAAGTAGAATTGTTGCTTGGACATTCCTTAATAAAGAACAACAATCAAATTGGTTTAATCCAAAAAAATAATTTGTCAGAAGCAACTTAGGCATTAGGAATGCTTTGTGAAGTTTTCTTTTTTGAGAAACAAACGAATAAGGGGATTAAAGTTTTATTCAAAACAAAAGTTAATATATACCTTAAAGACTTTAGTTATAGTGTAATTTTGTACAACTTTTAATCTAAATAGATGTACGATATAAATCACCGAAGAGAAGTAATGCAAAACCTTGGAAAGTCAATGGATGAGTTACTTGATAAATTTCTGGTCTCACCCGATAAAAATTGGCAGCCAACTGATATGTTGCCAAACTCTAATTCACCCGATTTTTTAGAAGAAGTCAAGGAATTACAGGAGCTGGCAATGGAAATTGATTACGACTTGTTCGCTGTGTTAATTGGCGATACGATAACAGAAGAAGCACTTCCGACTTACCAATCTTGGCTAATGGGGTTAGATGGTGTTGATCAAGGCGAAAGGAAAGGTTGGACTCAGTGGATTAGAGCTTGGACTGCAGAGGAAAATAGGCATGGTGATATGTTGAATAAATACCTCTATTTAAGTGGAAGGGTTAACATGAAAGAAGTGGAGATTTCTACCCAATATTTAATTGGTGATGGTTTTGATATTCATACAGCTACGGATCCATATAAGAATTTTGTTTATACGAGTTTTCAAGAAATAGCCACGAATGTTTCACATCGAAGAGTGGGGCAATTTGTGAATAAACAAGGAAATAAACAATTAGCTAAAATGTGTTCTTTTGTTGCAGCAGATGAAGCTCGACATGGCACAGCCTACAAAGAGTTTGTCCGACGGATTTTTGAAATAGATCCAAGTGAAATGATGCTAGCATTTCAATACATGATGAAAAAGAAAATAACTATGCCTGCTCATTTTCTAAGAGAATCAGGCGAGGGTATAGGAGAAGTTTATACTTATTTTTCAGAAGCAGCTCAGAGAGCGAAAGTTTATACATCTGCCGATTACATTGATATATTAAAGTCATTATTGAAAGATTGGGATATTACGAATATTAAAGGATTGAATGATAAAGCTGAAAAAGCAAGAGATTATGTTATGGCTTTACCCAATAGGTTGGAGAGAATTTCTGAAAGGGCAATAATTCCAAAAACACAGCATAATTTTAAATGGCTAATTAGGTAGAACTTTTTCTGGTTGGAATTATCCACATACTGAATCAATTGTCTCAATTATCACCACGACTAATGATATCATTGTTAATTAGAAAGGAGAAATCAACCGAGTTATAACTATTGTAGCTAGTTACTTAGTTCATGAGATGATTCTGCAAAGAAATATGCGGTAAATAATAAAATTGGATTAGTTCGCAAGCCTCCACCAAAAAAATGGAAAAAATAAAAGAAAGAATCAAAGTACTATCAATATTTCCTTTTTTGATGCAGTGAATATGTGATAGTTAATTTCACTAAAAACTATTCATTTTATAAAGTATATTTATATAACCAAATTGGTTAAGTATAAACAACTTTAATTCGTTTCTTTACCAAGTGAAAATAATTAGATACCCAAATACAACAGACCGATCTCTAAAACCATGGAGTTCGGCTGATGAGCTTTTATTAGAGCAAGTTTTGGATCAAAACACATCTGAAAAGAAAATTATTACCTACAATGATAGGTTTGGATATTTAAATTGCCAGCTAAATAAAAGTGATGTTCTTTCGGTAATAAGTTATAAAAGTCAGGAAAAATCTCACAAAATTAATCGAGAGAATAATGGGTTAATGTTTGACGATAGCCGTTTTGTTAATCCGCTTTCTAGTATTGACGAAAAATTCGATATAGTTCTGATGAAGATACCTAAATCAGTGAATTTGTTTGAATTATACTTAGCTCAGATAGTTACTTGTATAAAGGATGGTACTGTTGTTTATTGCTCTTTTATGACGAGGCATTTTACGAAGCAATTATTAGCAATTTCCAATAAATATTTTGAAGTAGTTGAACAAAGCTTAGCAAAGAAAAAGGCTCGGCTTTTGATTTTAAAAAAGAAAAAAGAATTAATAGAAAACGAATTAATAAACAAGCTATGTCTTGGTGATGGTCAAATATTAAAGCAATATTATGGGGTATTCTCCGCGAAAGAAATAGACAAGGCAACTCAATTTTTTATCAATAATTTATATATAGAAGAAAACACGAATGAGGTTCTAGATTTAGCGTCAGGTAACGGTGTGCTTGGCTATACAATACAAAAGCAATTGCCTCATTGTAAAATACATTTAATTGATGATTTTTACTTGGCTGTAGAATCTGCTAAACTTAATTTAAAAGGAGAGAATGTCTATTTTCATTATAACAATACATTAAAAGAAATTGAAGAGAATTCTATCGATTTGGTTGTGTGTAATCCTCCATTTCACTTTGAATATGAGACCAATATTGAAGTTTCTTTGCGACTCTTTAAAGAAGTATCATATTGTCTCAAACAAGGAGGAAAGTTTCAAATGGTAGCGAATCGACATATAAATTATGGTCCACACTTAGAGAGGGTATTTAATAAGGTGGTCAAAGTCAGGCATAATGAAAAGTTTGAGATATATAACTGTATTAAATAAGTGTTTATGAATATCTGTTGTTCTTCTGAGCTATGAAATCACATGTAAAACATATACAAATCAAACTTCGAAAAATACTGAGTTGATGCTGAATGCATTAGCTAGAATAATACTGGAGTTAAATGTAATTAAATTTAATGCACAAATAAATTCGCTTTGTACGTTATTAGTTCTATTTTTGCACTCTAATAAATTTTTATAATGAAGAAAGGAACAGTAAAATTTTTTAATGACACCAAAGGATTTGGTTTCATTATTGACGAAGAAACAAAAACAGAGTATTTCGTGCACGTATCAGGTTTAATCGATGAGATTAAAGAAAATGATACGGTTGAATTCGAATTACAAGAAGGTAAAAAAGGTTTAAATGCTGCAAACGTAAAAGTTTGTTAGAGTAAATAATTTTATTTTTGAAAAAAGCTATCTCA
>Ga0315315_10003165_pt1 | contig 15090 bp, 6 predicted proteins | sample M140m3416metaG_FD_203699 | JGI IMG/M metagenome (GOLD analysis project Ga0315315, IMG submission 203699) | Ammonia-oxidizing marine archaeal communities from Monterey Bay, California, United States - M1 40m 3416 | ecosystem: Environmental > Aquatic > Marine > Intertidal zone | place: USA...
TAATTGAAATCCTTTTTTCTTTGCTTCTATCATGAAATGTCCCGCATAACTTGTTCCCCAATCATCTGCTGAACTATAAGAATTTGGCCAATAGGTAAAGCCACCATTAGAGGTTTGAAAAGATTTGATGCGAATTAAAGCTTTTTCAATATTTCTTTGAATATTACTTTGTTTCTCATTCGATAATTCTAATAAATCATTTAAATATAATTGTGGAAAAACAGAAGATGTAGTTTGTTCAATACACCCGTGAGGGTACTGAATTAAATAGCTTAATCGTTTTTCTAAATTTATTGGAGGTACAGTTGAAAACTCTAGGATTGCCTTGTTTGTTCCTTTTATACCAAAGACTTCATAATCAATATCCCAAGTGTCTTTACTAGTTATTGCTTTTGAAACGACTTTAGTTATTATTGGATTTGGCATTCTAATTGCTAATTCTACATCGTAAGAAGCCTTCTCATTGCCACTTTCACAAATTATTTTTACTGTTCCTATTCCTAATTTGTCTTTTACTTTTAGTTTAAAATTGACTATTTTATCACCAATATTTTCAAATTTTATAAGTTTAGAGGGATTTCCTATAATTTCTAACTCATCATTTACTTGAATACTTACTTTTACTTCTTTTATGTTTTCTTTCATTGCAAAGATAGAAACTGGAACTTCAACCTCTTCACTAGGACTTAATACTCTTGGTAATGTAGCTAATACCATTAATGGTTTTTTAACTGGTGTTGTTTTTTGTGTTGACCCATAAGCAGCATTATTCCCGGCTACCACCATAGTTCTAACAGAGCCCACATAATTTGGCATTTTAAAGGTATGCTTTTGACTGCTTCTAGGATTTAAAGTAAACGGACCTAAAAACTTTACAACAGGCTTGAATCTGTTTGCTTGTTTTTTTTCTGTGCTTTTAGCATAAATATCTCCACCAATCTGTAAGAGCCCTGCCATTTTACCAGTAAATGCTCCAGTTACATACTTATACATATCCCATGTTTTTACTCCTAAAGATTGTCTAGCGTAAAAAGTGTTCCAAGCTTTTGGTGTACTAAAATTAGTTAGGTCTAGTAGGCCATCATCAACTACAGCAATTGTATAGGTCATTTTCTTGCCTTTTTCTTCAGAAATTTTTATTGTAACTTCCTCTTCAGGACGCAATTCATCCTTCATAGTAATGATAGGGGATAAGTGGGTGTTAGGGTCTTCTACTGCTATTCCTCTTACACCAAACATTCTGATAGGTAAGTCATTTTCAGTTTGTTTATGTGGTTGAATAAATGTAATGTTTAAATATACATTAGGTGCCATGCTTGAAGTGGTCTTAAATGAAAATTTATTATCAGTTTTACTAGCCTTAAACCAGTAAGTATTTAATACTTCATTGCCTGATTCTACACTAATAAAAATTCTTCCTTCTTTTGCTTCTGGTAATGTTATTTTAATATTTTCTCCGACTGTATATTTTTCTTTATCAGTATTAAAAGAGAGCATCTCAGCACCTTCTGATTTTCCAGATGTTGTACTCCAATAATCACTATAAGACATATAGAAAACTTGACCAGATGAATGTTTAGATTTAGGGTCAGTTACACGGATATAGCATCTGCCCCAAATTTCCTTTTTTAGATCTAATTCATAGATAGCTTTTCCCTTTATTGTATTTATCTTTCCTGTATGAATAAGCTCTCTATTTAATCCAGTTACATATCTTGCAATATCATATTTTGAATTGGTTTGCCACCACCAATTCCAGGAGACTTTAAAAATTTCTATTTTAATATTTTCTCGATCTACAAGCTCTCCAAACTCATCCACTGTTACGATTGGAATTAGATTCTTTGAATCAGAATACAATGCGCCACTCCAACTATTTCCTTCTGGCAACTTGTACCCAACATAACTTCTGTAAGGTGAAAATGGCATTAGAACCCTATCTGTACTCGTATCACCTCCTTTTTCAAACACTCTAGTTTTAAAAGATGCTTTTAGCATTCCTGGAGCATCTTCATCAACTTTAAATTCTGGTGTAAAGCTTGTTTTACCTTCTTTGTCTAATATTCGCTGTGTAACCTTTATATCTTGTGTCTTAAAACTTTTAATATAGTCATCAAAATGGTATTTTCCAAGACCTTTAAAACGTGTAGTTGATTCAGAAAGATTAATTTCAACATCAGTTTTAAGCCCATTTGCGGGGGCACCATGCAACCAGTTTGAAGTTAAGTTGATAGGTTTATTTTTAAGGTTAGTTAATATTTCATTTCCAAAATCTAAATCTATTTTTAGTCGATTTGGTTTTATAGTTTCTATCTTAATTTGCTTTGTGAATATGGCATCACCTACTTTTATTTCAGCTTTCCAATTTCCTGTTTCATCTTCAGTACTTGTTTTTGTTTTAAATACATAAAAACCATTTTTACTTTTAGTGCGTGTGATCCTTTGGCTTATCTGACCTTTAGTATTATATAGACTGAAAACTAATGGATGATTTTCAGGTAAAAATTTATTTTTATCTTCTAATATAAAAGAAATATAGAGTGAGTCTCCAGGTCGCCAAACTCCTCTGTCTCCATAGATAAATCCTTTTATTCCATCTTGAGTTACTGAACCACCTATGTCAAACATACTCATCGATAGTGAAGAACCATCATCTAATTTTAGATACCCAATCTCATTTCCTCTTCTTGCTATTAATAAATAGGGTTGCTTTTCTATATTAAATTTGGCAATTCCAGCTGAAGAAGTGTTTTTGCTTGCAATAAGCCTATTTTGTAAATTATATAGTTCAATTTTTACTCCACTTTGTGGTTCAGTAGTTTTTAAATCGGTAACAATAGCCATAAGCTTTCCATTATTACCTGCTTTTACCATTATACCTAAGTTAGATGAAAAAACATTGCGTACTACTGTATTCTTATTACTACCATAATAAGCTAATTTACATGGATCATCTCTTTCACTCCAACTAAAATATTGTGTGCCATAATTGTAGTTATTTGAAGCGTACCAATAGGATTTATTTGCATCAAAATAATCTTCCTCAAAATCTGAACCTACCTCTTTTTCAGAATTATCATCACAATCACATGGGTAGAGTGATTGAGACATTTTAAAGCTAATCATTATTCTGTATATAGCTCCTGGTTCAGTTTTTATCATCTTGGATAAATCCAATGAATAAGTATTCCAATAACTTAAGTCAACCTTACTTTTTGATTCTAATGCAACATCATTTTTATAGATTACTCTACCAACGCGAGTTAGATTTCTTGCTCCATCATAATTATTTTCTTGAAAAAACTGAGCTACATTATCTTCATAAATTCTTATAATCTTCACATTTACAGCATTTAGATTTACCGCTTTAAAAGGAAAAATTAGCCCATTATTACTAGGTAGAATTACTCCATCACCAATAAGTTGAACCTCAGGTTTTAGGCTCCTAAAATTTAGTATTTTGCTTTCTTGATTCGTTAATTCATAACCAATTGAATTTTTAATTGTATTGCTAAACGTTATTGTTTTTTCACCAACTAATTTTTCTTTTGGATAAATAGTAAGCATATTTTTATTAATTGAAAAGCTTAAGTTTTCACCACTTTCTAGATAAATTAACCCATCTAATAAGGCATCTTTATCAAGAGGATCAGAAAAAAGAACTTTAATAAATTGGTCAGGAAGTTGGCTTATACTAATATCCATTACCTTAAAATCACCTAAAGGTGGTATTTCATAATCTATCTTACCATCTTTGTTCACGCCAATTAATTTTCCATCCCAAAGGATATTAAGCATTCCCCTTGTTTCCCCCCTTGAAATACTGTCTATTACAAAGCTGTGAGTATTAACATTTATATTTTCAACCCATCTTATATTTAGTTTTCTCTTTTTTTGAGTGGCAGTCAATAATCGTTTTATAATCTCTTCAGAAACATGATCTGTAGTTGTAATAAAGCCTCCTACCTTTTGCCATTCTAAATCATCACTATAAGGAGTTAACCCTTCAATATAAACATTCATATCCATAGGTTTTGCTTGAAATTGGAATACAAAATCTAACATATCACTTGGTACAATAGTGACTTTACTTAAATGAAATTTTACTTTATATAGCACTTTCGAGCTTAAATCAGATTCTGGTTTAAAACGTATTGTTCTATTATTTAACCATTCTGTTTTTCCTGCAATTTTTGGCTCAAAGTCAAATAATTGATTGGTATTTATTTTATTTATTTCATCATCTGAAAGTTCATTCTTTAACTCGATTATAATTTCTGATTTATTTGAAATCACCCCAGATGTATAAGCGGTTATATACTCAGCATATTTTGGATTAACTTCAATAATTTCAGATTCTCCTGAGTCGTTACAAGCAGTAAATACTAAAAAAAGGATTGTAATAATTCCGTAAAATAGTTTTGATAAGAGTTTGTTTTTCATCTTTATATTCAATTAAATTTTTTCTAAAGTTACTAATTATTTTTCAAGTTTTTAATTTTCTTCATTGTTTTATTGTCAGATAAAATGAAATAAAATTCATAATATTTTCATTTAATAAACATCATTAATTTTACTTCTTAATTTTTGCTTGATAATCAAATTTTTGCAGGTTTTTAAAACAAATTCTGATAAAAATTTCAAATTTTTTTCTTAAATTGTACAGCTAAAGTAATTTTAGTTTTTAATATTTAAGACATTGTTGATAAGAGGTTTATGAACAAAGTTGTTAACTCATTTTATTCTATTAATTCATTTTATTTTAATAGTGTTTAATATAAGTTCAATCAGAACTTTATAATATTTCAATATTTTTAGGAACCACTAATGTATAACACCAACTTATAATATCATAATCATTAACTATTAATAATATTTTTTTATTAATTGAGTTAACTATATTTTAACCTATTTATCAATTTACAGAAAATTCATAAATTCGCATACACCTAAAATTTATTGAATATTAAGTGTCAAAATTATTTTATAAGAAAGTTAAAAAATGGATTTTAAAGATTTAAAAGAAAAAGAACAAAAATTAGCTGTTGATTATAAGTATGATTTATTTAGAGATCTAGTGATTATAATGAAAGAAAAAGGTGTTGATGCTTGTAAGGATGACAGTAGGTTTGATATGAAAGGCACTAAAATAACTGATGATGCAAGACATTTAATTGAATTAGTTATTCCACAAATAATCGATTATAAAGGATTAACTTTTGAAAGGCCACTTGAGGGTATTAAAATTCATGGATTTTATTATTTTATGTATCTTTTCTTTTTTAAAAGGAAAAGGCAAATTGCCTTTGTTAAAGATGGTTTTTTTTTGGATAGGATGCTGATGAAGAACTCAATTTCTGGAAATGAAATGTGGTTAGTAAATAAAGTACCTCAAATACCAAAAGTGGATATAGAGAAGTTTATGAAGAAGTAATCATTCTGACTTGACTAGCTTGTAATAATCCCACTGTAGAAAAAATATATTTATTATTGTGTAAATTTATTTTAAAGATAATTTCTTTATTCGTTAATCACAATAATTTTTATAAATTAGTATACGCAAATTGCTTATGTATAGTAAAGGGGTCAATTCTTTGTTCTATGATATACCTTTTTTGGTTTAAGGTTGCCTCTGGCTAGTTATATCATTCCGACTTTTTTTATACATTTGCTTTTAATCAAAACTAAAAAAATGAGAAAATTATTATTTATTACAATAAGTATTTTATTAATTACTTCTTGTGTTAGCGAGACTGGTTGTATTCAAGGGGATTGCCAGAACCAAACAAGTACGTATGTTTGGGAAAATGGGGATAATTATCAAGGTGAATTTGTTGATGGGCTTTTTCATGGGAATGGATCTATTGTATATTCTGATAGATCATCATATGTTGGAGAATGGAAAGACGGAAAGCAAAATGGACAAGGAACTTATACGTTTTCTGATGGATCATCATACGTTGGAGAATGGAAAGACGGAAAGCAAAATGGGCAAGGATCTTCTACGTTTTCTGATGGATCATCATACGTTGGTGAATGGAATGACGGAAAGCAAAATGGACAAGGAACTTATATATATAATAATGGAAGTTCTTGGACAGGTGAATGGAGAAATAATGAGAAACAAAAAGGCTATTCTAACATAGAAAACTACTATAATCCTAATGATATTATTGGTGAGGTTGAATCTACAGCAATTAGTTTATCTAAATTAGATGATGGTTCAGAGCTTTATCATATTTCATTATTAATAGGCAATATTAGAGAGGATTTTATATTTGACACTGGTGCAACTACAATTTCCTTGTCTGTAGATTTTTTAAACAAACTTAAACAAGCAGGTGTAGAAGTTAAACAACTTGATATATATGGAGCTACAGCCGAATTAGCAAATGGGCAGGAAGTTCCAATTGATTATGCTTTATTAAATAACATTAGTATAGGAGATTATGTGTTAAATAATGTAGTAGTTATGGTTTCAGAGAATGAAGAGTTTAATTTGCTTTTTGGTGGCGGAGTTCTTAATAAGTTTAGTGATTGGAATGTGTCTAAAAAAGGGGTTTTGAACATATATAGATAAAGATTGTTATAATTATATAAGAGGGTGTTAGTTTGTAATCCTGCTTCCACAACAATTCTTTAATTTTTTTTCAACTAAACCGCTTTTCTTAAATTACGCTTTATAACTTATTTTAAATTTTTAACCTAATTTTGTTTTATGAAAAAAACATTACTAATATTATATTACTTGCCAATAATTTGTTTTGCGCAAAATCCTAATTATTCTGAAGATATTGCTCCAATAATCTATGGAAAATGTTTGCAATGTCATTATAGTGGTGGTGTTGCTCCATTATCTTTAGAAACATACGCAGATGCAGTTACGAATGCAGGATTAATACAGCATGCTGTTTCTACAGGTGAGATGCCACCTTGGCCACCAGACACTTTATATCAGCGTTTTTCCTATGAAAATATATTATCATTAGATGAGATAACAAAAATTACAGATTGGATTACAATTGGTGCTCCTATTGGAGATACAAGCTTATTACCTCAAATACCGACATTTCCAACTAATTCAAGTTTGGGTAATGCTGATTTAGAAATTCAGATTCCAATTTATTCAAGTACCGCAACTTCAAATTCTGATGACTACGTTTGTTTTTCCATACCAACTGGCTTAACTCAGAATAGAGAGATACGAGCTATTGAGGTGATACCTGGTAATTTACAAATAGCACATCATGCAATAGTTTCATTGGATGCTTTTCCAAATAGTTCTGTTGTTACTACGCCAAATTGTATGGGACCTCAAGGAGGTACCATTTACACTTGGGCACCAGGAACTGCTCCTTTAATTTATCCTTTCAGTCAAACAAATAATTTTGGTGTTAATTTACCTGCTAATAGTAGTTTGTCTATTTCTATGCATTATCCTGAGGGAAGCTTTGGTCAATTAGACAGTACTAAAGTAAAAATTTATTTTCATCCTGTAAACACAGTAATTAGAGAAATATATAGTGATTACTTGATAAATGAAGGTCTTTTTGGTCAACCATTTATTTTGCCTCCAAATCAAATAACTCAAATAACAGGAACATTTGGACCTACTACTCAAGATTATTCTTTTATGTCAGTATTTCCCCACATGCATCTTATCGGAAAAAGCATTGAGATGTTTGCTGTATCACCTTTAAATGACACTATAAATCTCATTAAAATAAATAATTGGGATTTTGAATGGCAAGGCGCATATTTATTTAAAAAATTTCTAAAAATACCAGCTGGAAGTATGATATATGCTATTGGTTTTTATGACAACACACAAAGTTTATCAAATCCAAATCCTGTAACTGTACAATCAGGTTTAAATACGCAAGATGAAATGTTTGTTGGTATTTTTCAGTTTTTAGATTATGAGATAGGTGATGAAGATATTATTTTAGAAAATACTAATATAGTTACAAGTAATAGTTCAGATCTTCCATTAAATTTAAATGGCAAATCTCTTAAAGTTGTTGATATTTTAGGTAGAGAAACAAAAGTATCAAAAAATATTCCGCTTTTTTATCTATATGGTGATGGAACAGTAGAAAAGAGAATAATTATTGAATAAATAGACCCCATTTTTTCAAATAAGATTAATACTCTCCACTACTTTCTTCTTTTATATCATCATTTTTAATAGATGTTTTCATGTTAGAAGATTTAAAATTTAGTTTGCCAAAAGTGTATTTAAAACTAATTCCAAATGAGCGGAAAGGAATACTTCTAGTTGAAACTTGTGAGAAGTTTTCACCAGCTAAATCAGTTGTAAATACTTTGTCTTTTTTGAAAGGTTCAATAACTCTAAGACCTAGAGAACCTCTTTTGTTTTTGAATGTCTTCTTTATCCCAAAACTCATCATACTAAAAGTAGTTGAACTGCCTTGAATTGTCTGTGTTGGTGAACGAAAAAAGCCAAAAGTTTCAGCTTTCCAGTTCTTTCCTAATTTAATATTTCCACCCATGCTATAGCTATATAGTAATATTGGATTTGTCCAATTATTAAATCCTAAACTTGCATCTCTTCCAATGTATTGATAAAGATTTAAAGAACCTCTAAAAGTAAATTTTCTCAATCGTATTGAGCCAAAATAAGAAGCACCATACTGTATTGTCTCACCAATATTTCTGTAAGTAGAAGTAGAAATATCCCCTTCAACTTCAAGAAATGTTTCGATTACATCAGTAGAGTGTTTGTAGTAAACTTGATAACTTCCTTGGGTGATTTTGCCGAAACTATTTATTGCTATTTCATATTGTTCAGTTAATGTTGGGCTTAAGCTAGGATTGCCAATTGTTACATTTCTACTATCAACGCTATTTGAGTTAGGATTAATATGTCTAACATTAGGTCTTGTAATTCGATTATTATAACTCAATTTTATTGATCTCATTGGGCTAAATGATTTTGCTAAGACAATGTTTGGAAGTAGATTGTAGTAAGTATTATCAAATCTTGGTGTTTTATCAGTTTTCCAATTTCCTGAAACAATAGTTTGCTCATACCTTAATCCTGTTTTAAAATCTAATCCAAAAGGAAGATTAATCTCAGTTGAGATATATGATGATGGAACAAGTTGGTTGTAATTAAAAATATCAGCATTAAAATACCCTATTTTAGATCTGTTAGAATATACCATTTCTCTATCTCTATTGATGATTTTAGCGCCAATTTCTAAATTATTTTTTCCAATTGGATGAGTATAATCAACCTGAAAAGTCTCCTCCAGAGTTTTCTCATCATTATTATTAAAAGTTAGAGTACCACTTTCATCAATTTTAGTATCTCCATCATTTAAATCTCCACCAATTTGAAAGGCAAAAATTAACTTTCTGTCTTCATTGTTAGCAAAAGTTTTAGTATAATCTGTTGTCCACTCCATATTTAGAGTGTTATCAGTTTTGTTAGTTAAATTTACTGAAGAGTATGATGAGTCTTCATAGCTTTCGTAAACTACTTCCATAGTGTCTATAAAAGGCTTAGTTCTCCCCCCAAAACTAACAGATGAGTTGATAGAATTGTATGCATTTAAATCATAAAAAGCACTAATATTTCCTCTGTATCCGTTGTAATAGTTTTCTGATGAACCCTCTTGTGTAAGATGATTTTCATTGATTCTATTGCCATTAATTATTGTGTCCCAATCATATCTTTCATATGAATTTGTTCCAATTCTTCCTGGCCAACTAAAATGGGAGCCCCCTCTTACAGCAAGCCCAAATCTACCTTTTCCTAATTTTAAATTAGCGCCTATTCTATTAACTTTATTTCCAATAGAACCATTAGTAGTTGCTTGGTAGCCGTCAATAATTGTTTTTTTAGTTATAATATTTACAATTCCAGCATCTCCTTCACCATCATATTTAGCGCCAGGGCTAGTAATTACTTCAATACTTTTAATTTGATCAGCAGGAATCATCTGCAAAGCAGTTGCTATATCTGATGAAAAGAATGATGATTGTTTTCCATTTACTAAAAACTTGATGTTTTTACTACCTCTTAAACTTACATTGCCATCTAAATCAACAGATAGGAGAGGTGCTTTTCTTAAAACATCAGTAGCATCATTTTCTGAGTCGTTTAAATCATTTTCTGCATTATAAATAATCTTATCAATTCTAGTTTCATAAATTGCTTTTTCTTCTTCAATATTAATTTCACCAAGTAATTTTGAATTTTGATTTAATGTAATATTATTGTCTTTAAAGTCTGGTTTTGTTTTTGTTGTTTTTACTTCAATTTGTTTGTCTTCAAACCCAACAAAACTGATTACAATAATATATTCTCCAACATTTATTTTCTCAAAAAGGAATTTTCCCTTGTTATCTGTTATAGTACCCTCAATTAGTTTATTAGTTTTCTTATGAGTTAAGCTTACCGTTGCATATTCTAATGCTTTTTTATTATCGGTATCTTTAACTTTACCAGAAATATATCCACTAAATTTTATTTTATTTTCATATTTTGTACTTGCTCCTGACCATCCATCAACTTTTGTTTTTTCAGTTTTTTCCTTTTCCTTATCTTGTGCAAGTATCAAATTTGGAATGAGTAAAAATGCAATTATTAGTCTTTTCATTATAAATTCTTGTTGTATTTTTTAGTACTAATTAAAGATTACAAGTTGTAGAATCAAATAGCTGCTTTTCTTTAATTATTTCAGCTACACCATGTGGTACAGAATCTTCCCAAGTACCTACTTCACAAGCTCTAATTCTTTTTAGAATTTCTCTAGAAAATATTCCTAAAACATCAGGGTTGAAATTTAAATCTTCAATACGTCCATTACTGTGAAGATAGTTGTATAAATCCTTAACTCTTGGGTGAATTGGAATATTATTACTATTTAATAATTCAGTATTATCTGTTGGTTTATAAGGGTATAGGTAAAATCTGATATCTCTAGTAAAAATAATACCAAATGCCTCCATAATTCCACCATTTAAGTTACGGTAATATTGCTCTTCAAACATATCAACTAAATTGTCTACTCCTAATATAAGCCCCATTCTAGATTTAGTAAACTGAGATAAATATTCAATAATTTTATAAAACTTTTTATAATTAGAAATCATTACTGTATACCCTAGCGAGCAAAGAATATCAACTCTATCTAAAAAATCTTGTTCATTAACCTCTCCATCTGCCTTTAAATTACTTAAAGTAATTTCAAAAAGAATCTGAATGTCTTTTTCATCTACTTTTTTATTTTCTTTAAAGCTAGCAAGCCCTTTTTCAAGCATGTCAATATTAACCTTAGTAACAGGTCTAAAGCTCCCCCTCATTGTAAGGATGTTTTTCTTATAAAGTATATTTGCTGGTTGTTGGTTAACACCATCAGGAGTGAATATAACTGCATTAGTCATTCTTTCCTTTACTAGAGTTAAACTCAATAATCTATTGTCAATATTTTCAAATGCAGGCCCAACAACTTCAACCATATTTATCTCAAATTGATCTTTACTTAAATTATCATAAAGTCTTTTTAAGATAATTTTTGGATCGCTCTCACTAAAGCAAGCATGAAGCAAATTGGTCCCAATAATTCCTACTGTTTCTTGTTGTAATTTTGCATCTTGATCATTCAGTTTTACATGCAAAATAAAGTCAGAAGGTCTTTCATTAGGAATTCTTTGAAATCTTAAGCCAATCCAACCATGACCTTTTAAGGTTTTAGAATAGTTGATTGTTGCAACTGTATCAGCAAAAGTAAAAAAACGAGTGTCTTTGTAATTCTCTCTATCTAATCTCTCTTCTAATAGTTGATACTCGTGATCCAACATTTTCTCTAATCTAAGTTTGGAAACGTACCTTCCGTTAGCTTCTTTACCGTAAATTGCATCAGAGAAATCTTTATCGTAAGCTGACATTGTTTTGGCAATTGTACCAGAAGCTGATCCTACCTTAAAGAAATTTCGAGCAACCTCTTGTCCAGCTCCAATCTCTACAAATGAACCATAAATAGAATCATTAAGGTTAATCTGTAATGCTTTTTGTCCTGCAGTTAAAGTTACATTGGATGTCATGTCTTTAGTTTCTTAAAAGATTAAAAGGCAAATTTATGCAGATAATCTTTAACAAAAGCGAATTTATCTATAATTTTACAGTCATATATGAAAAATAGAATGAAGATTACTTTGTTGGGTACTGGAACTTCACAGGGAATTCCAATAATTGCTTGTAATTGTGAAGTGTGTAAATCTAATAATCCTAAGGATAATAGGTTGCGTTCCTCTGTTTTGATAGAAGTGGATGATCAAACAATAGTAATTGATACAGGTCCAGATTTTAGGCAACAAATGTTAAGAGAAAATGTTCAAAATATTGATGCAGTTTTATTTACACATCATCATAAAGATCATGTTGCAGGAATGGATGATATTCGTGCTTTTAATCATAAGTGGAACAAGGATATGCAAATATATTGTACAGAATCTACTAAGAATGCTTTGCACATGGAGTTTCCCTATATTTTTTCTGATAATTATTATCCAGGTATCCCTAAAGTAAATATTAACTTAATAGAAAATAAACCTTTTAATATTAACGATACCACGATTATTCCTATAGATGTATTGCATTATAAATTGCAAGTATTCGGTTTTAGAATAAATAATTTCATCTATTTAACTGATGTAAGTGAAGTTCCTGAAAAAGAAAAAGAGAAAATGAAAGGGGCGGATTTAATTATTTTAGATGCTCTTAGAAAAAATAAGCATATTTCTCATTTTAGTTTGAATGAAGCGGTTGATTTATTAAAAGAATTAGAACCTAAAAAAGCAATTTTAACTCATATATCACATTTTATGGGCTTGCATGATAATGTAAATAAAGAATTGCCTAAAAACATTCAATTAGCGTATGATATGCAAAAAATAATATTGAATACATAAGATAATAATAAAAATAATGAAAATTTTATGAATTAATCTTATTTTTGTAAAAAAATAAATTTAAATGAAAAAAGTAATTTCACTACTGTTAAGTTCAATAATTTCTATTGGATTATTTGCAGCAAAACACAATCATACAGATGAAAATGAAGTAAGATATGTGAAAGATAAATCTGAACTTAATAAACAATATCAAGAGCAATTAAGGAAGACTAAATTGTGGCATAATTTCAATAATAATAACCCTGGTTGGTTTGTTATTTTTAATGAAAGAAATCAATTGCCTCATAGAGCCTTTGGAACACCAATTCCTGTAAATGATTTGCAGTCTTTTTTAATTCTGCAAGATTTTATATTACCAAATGATTTAAGAGAATTTTCATCAGTTAAGAATGATAAGTATATAAATAAAACATATGTTCAATATTATAATAATTTAGAAGTAATTGGTAGCAAGCTGTATGCTAAATTTAGTCTTAGTAATGAATTGCTTGCTTTTGGATTGGATGTATTTAATGATATAAATATTAGTACTTCGCCTACATTAAATTTGCAAAGTGCTATTGCTAGTGCTACTTCTAATATTTCAAATACTATTTCAAATGTTGTTGTTAAAGATGATTTAAAAGTTTTAGCAAATCCGAAGTACAGAAAATATCAATATCATTTAGTGTATGAAATATCTTTTTCTACAAGAATAGGCGCAGGACCAGCAAATTATATTTGTTATGTTGATGCAAATAACGGAGAACTTTTGATGCGTAAGAACACAGTAATGTATGAAGCGCCACTACCAGGTACAGCCACAGTATCTGGAGAGGTTTATCCAACTAATCCTTATGATCCAGCAATTGTTCAGAGTTTTAAATACTTAAGAGCAATTGACCAAAGCACTAGTTTAGATTATTATACTGATAATAATGGAGATGTAGTATTGCCAATGAATATTGGGACACAAGTTAGATATAAGCTTGAAGGCTTGTATGCAGATGTTCAAACGAATTCAAACACTCCAGATATCTTTCAAAATCTAGCAGCTACTAATAATATAATTTTTGATAATTCTAATTCTACAATACAAGAAAGAACAGCATATCAAGCAGTTAATAATATTCATGATCATTTAAAAGTAGTTTTTCCAACTTTTACAGTTCTAGATACTCCTATGGAGACGAATATTGATGAGGCAGGAAGTTGTAATGCGTTTTATGATGGAAGTTCTATTAATTTTTATGCTGCTGGGGGTGGGTGTAATGCTACTGGTAATGTTGCTGATGTTGTTTACCATGAGTATGGTCATGCAATTAATAGCGATAGGTATAGTGGAACAGGATGGGGTGGCGGAATGGAGAATGGAGGCTTAAATGAAGGGTATGCAGATATCTGGGCATTATCTTTAACAATATCACCTATTCTTGGTATAGGCTTTTATGACAATGATCCTACTGGATTTGTAAGAAGATATGATCAAGATAGAAAAGTATATCCTCAGGATTTGGTTGGAGAAGTACATGCAGATGGGGAAATTATTGCTGGTGCATTTTGGGATTTATATCTGAATCTTGGTAGTATGTCTCAGATGCTTGATTTATTTAAATATACTTATGATAGTGGAGTTGATGGACCTGACGGTAATGAGGGTACTATTTATACAGATATCCTACTTGAAGTGCTTTATGCTGATGATAATGATGCTAATTTATCAAATGGAACTCCTAATGATGCTGCAATTATAAGTGCCTTTTCGTTACATGGAATAACATTATTATCTAATGCTGTGATTTCTCATAATCCTGTAAGTGTTGCTAATGGGAATTCTGGAATTGTTATAAATGCAAGTATTGGCCTTACTTATCCTTGGGCTCTGGGATCTGCTGATTGTTATTACAGATTAAATGATGCCATTGCATGGAATAATATGCCAATGAGTGGTACATCTTCATTTACGACAACTATTCCTGCACAACCAAATGGGACTGTAGTTGCCTACTACATTTCATTAACTGATAATTATGGAAATGAATCAGGAGTTACACCAGTTGCTTCAAATTTAGCACCAATTAATAATGCCAATTTACCTTATTTCATATTGGTAGGTTATGAATTATCAGAAGAAGAAGATTTTGACTTTAGTTTTGGTTTTTGGCA
>Ga0315315_10003166_pt1 | contig 15089 bp, 11 predicted proteins | sample M140m3416metaG_FD_203699 | JGI IMG/M metagenome (GOLD analysis project Ga0315315, IMG submission 203699) | Ammonia-oxidizing marine archaeal communities from Monterey Bay, California, United States - M1 40m 3416 | ecosystem: Environmental > Aquatic > Marine > Intertidal zone | place: USA...
GAGCACAAGGTCAAGGAGCAGATCAAGCACCTGCGCGAGGAGAACGTGTCGAGCATGCGGGTCATCGAGTCGGGCATCGACGACAAGTTTGTCGATTTCCGCACCAAATTCGGCCGCAAGCTCGGCTCGCTCGAGTACACCACCGAGGAGTTCCAGGACTTTGTCGTGCATCAGTCGCTGGAGAACGAAGCGATCCGCATCGACGCCGAGACGTACGCGGAGGCGCGGCTCGGTAAGGAGCAGGACAAGAGGCTCGCCGCGCTCGCCGACCTCAAGCAGCACGTCACCGCCGTCGTCGCCGACGAGGCTAACCAACGACGGCTAGGCGACTCCGACACGCGCCGCGCGTTGCAGGACGACATCGCGGACCTCGAGGACACCGCCGCCGATGCCGTGCGCGAGTTACGCGAGGGCCTGCGCGATGAAATCTCCGAGCGTAAGTTTGAATCCGAGGCGCTTCACAGGGACCTGGGCGAGGCGTTGAACGTCGCGCGGAGCCGGCTGGAGTGCGACGTGAGGGCGCTGGAGGAGCAGGCGTCGGGTAACATCGCGGCGCAGAAGCTTGAGGAGGAGTTGATGCGCGCCGAGCTCGACGACGCGATGCAGTGCCTGCAGGATGGCGTCGAGGAGGTGAAGAGCAAGGTTGGCGAAGGGGTGCGTGAGGCGCTCGGTGAGGAGCTGGAGAAGGTGAACGAGTCGCTGGTCAAGGTGAAGAAGGATACCGAGGAGACGATGAAGGAGCGGTTGAAGGATGTGGTGACCTCGCTGGTGGAGCTGACGGAAGATGTGGAGGCGGTGAAGGCGCGAGCGGCGGCTGGAGGCTCGGCGGCTGGAGGTTCGGCGGCGGCGCCCGCGCCCGCGGCGGCGCCCGCGGCTGCGCCCGCGGCTGCGGCTGCGCCCGCGGCTGCGGCTGCCGAGCCCGAGCCGGAGCCGGAGCAGATTCAACACGACTTCGGGCCCGACCCCGCGGCTGACGAGGAGGCTCCCGCGGCCGAAGAGGCTCCTGCAGCTGAGGAGGCACCCACCGAGGAGGCACCTGCCGAGGAGGCGCCTGCCGAAGAGGCGGCCGCTGAAGAGGAGGCACCTGCCGAGGAGGCACCCGCCGAGGAGGCACCTGCCGAGGAGGCACCCGCTGAGGAGGCACCCGCTGAAGAGGCACCTGCCGAGGAGGCACCTGCTGAGGAGGCACCTGCCGAGGAGGCACCTGCTGAGGAGGCGCCCGCCGCTGAAGAGGCTGCCGCTGAGGAGGCGCCCGCCGAAGAGGCACCAGCTGACGAGGCTGCCGCGGAAGAGGAGGCACCTGCCGAGGAGGAAGCTCCCGCCGAGTAAAATAAGCAACACAAAACCGGGAAGGGCTGATAAGGACACCGATAGCGGGGATGATAGAATGTGCATTTACCGAAAAAATAACTTTTATTACTTGCAACGTGCATGCGCGACGCACCCGATTCGACTTAATAATCGGTGTCGATCGCGAGGGTATGTACAGGTTCGGGTCCCCCAGCCGGTGCGCCGCGTCTGCACGACTTTGAAAAAATGGAAGCTTGCTCGTACACTGTAAGTCGCCGGCTTTTACTCCGCCGGTCTTTGTCTTTCCTCTCAGTCAGTCATCATCATCAACGTGTTGGTGGTATAACCCTCGCACTCACAAAAGACTTGTGCGTGATCGTGGGTGTATATACGATATGAAGCGTCACCGGGCGCCGCCGGATTTAGCCTCCTGCGCCGCCTTGATGCGCGCGGTGAAGGAGTCGCCGCCGGGCGCGACGACGTCGAGGTCGTCGGAAGATGAACCCCCGCCGGACGATTCCACCTTCTTCGCCTTCATCCTCGCCACCGCGTTCATGCTCTCCTCCTTGTTGACGCCGCCTGATTCAGCGCCGGACTTGAGCGCGCCCCACTTGGAACCGCCAGACTTGGCGGGGGTGGGCGCGGCGGGGGCGTCCATCTTGGGCCTCGCGGGCGCCCCCGGGGGAGCCGGCTTGGGCGGCGGCGGCGGGGCGTAGGCCCTGGGCGCGGACGGGGAAGGCACCGGGGGCTTGCCGGTGGGTACCGGCGGGGGCGGGACGGCGGTCTTGCCCGGTGACGCGCCAGCCTTGAGGGCGCTCCACTTGGAGCCGCCGCCCGCGGCTGGCGTCGTCGACGCGGGTGGCGGGGGCGGCGGCGGCGGGGAGGAGCCGCGTGATTTGGCGAAGGAGTCGCGGAAGGACTGGAGCATGTCCTCGACGTCCTTCTCGGCGCCGCCGGGAGGGATGGTCATGGCCTTCTCGACAGCCTTGGAGGCAGCCTTGGCGGCGGCGTCGGCCTTGGCTGCGGCTTCGGCGAGCTTGGCGGGATCCGGGAGCTTGGGCTTGTCATCCTTCTTCTCCTCCTTCTTGGGTTCCTCCTTCTTGGCCTCGACCTTCTTCTCGACCTTCTTGGGCTCGTCCTTGGCGTCGGCGCCGCCCTTGAGGGCACCCCACTTGGAAACCGCGGAGGTGAACTTGTCGCCGGACTTCTCCTCCTTCTTAGCCTCGACCTTCTTCTCCTCCTTCTTGGGTTCCTCCTTCTTCTCAACCTTCTTGTCAGCCTCCTTGGCGGCGGCGCCAAAGTCGAAGATGGCGGAAGCCTTGACGTCCTTCTTCTCCTCCTTCTTCTCCTCCTTCTTCTCCTCCTTCTTCTCCTCCTTCTTGACTTCCTTCTTGACTTCCTTGACGCCCTGAGCGAGGGCGGTGAACTTGTCGCCCGAGGACTTCTTGGGCTCCTCCTTCTTCTCCTCCTTCTTGGGTTCCTCCTTCTTGGCCTCAACCTTCTTTTCCTCCTTCTTCTCCTCCTTCTTGGGTTCCTCCTTCTTGGCCTCAACCTTCTTCTCTTCCTTCTTCTCCTCCTTCTTGGCCTCGGGCTTGTAAGCCGGCGCGCCCTTGAGCCTGATGTCCACCAGGCCCTTGAACTCGCCCGTGACCTGCACGGTGCTGCCCGACGAGTGCAGCTGGACCATGCGCTTGAAGTTGCGGCGGAACTCTTGTTTGATCTCGCCGCCGGTGCGGATGCGGCGCGTGAACATCTTGTACTCCGCGACGCCGCCCGGAGTCATCTCGACCTCGCCCTTCCACACGTCACCCTCCGACCACTTCAGGGGCAGCGCCCTCTCGTTGTCCCAGCCGCCGATCTCCTTCGCGGAGCCGACGATGCAGACCTCGTGGCCGTACATGATCTTCTTGTGGATGTTGAAGGCGACCTTGACGTTCTTGTCCATCTTATCGTCCTTTCGCTTGAGATCTACGTCGCGGCCGAAGGCGCCTTTGGCCACGATCGTGGCGCCGCCCTCGTAGAGCTGGACGATGCGGTTGTGTCGCTTTTCCCAGTACGCGGGCTGGCCGTGCTTCTTCTTGATGGCGATCTTGTACTCGACGTAGCCGCCGGCGGGAACCTCGATGGATCCCTTCCACACGTCGCCGTCGGACCACTTGAGGTGGACGCCGTCGTTGGGCTTCCAGCGGCCCATCTTGTCTGAGTTGCCGCAGACGACGAGCTGCTCGCCGTAGCGGAGCTTCTGCTTGATCTCGAACTCGATCTTGACCTTGTCGCTCGCGGGCTTGTCGCCCGCGCGGACGACGAGCGAACCCGATCGCACGGGGCGGCGGTCGCGCGAGACGACGGCGCGGGAATTAACGAGCTGGTTTCTCGAGAATTCCGAGGTGCGAGAGGCGACGGCGGTTGCCGAAGGCGCGCGCATGGCGGCCATGGTCAAAAACGCGTGGGAAACGCTTGAAAGCTCCGGGCGCGAGGGTTTGCCGAAACTTAAAAGCCGTGCGCGGGCGTGTGGGCGCGCGCGTCAAGTGGTACGCGCCGCGGGCCGCGCCGACAATTACTTGAAACTATCGTGTTTTCTTGACAAGTGTATTTTTGGAAGCGGGTGAGTCTCACTTGTGTGGCGCTCAGGACGAACCACAGCGCTCGATTCGGGGGTGTCAGCCAATCGAAAAGCACTGTTGCTCAACGCAACTCAAAAAGTGGTTTTCCCGCCCGACTCGAATTTGACGGTCTGATCCGAGTGCAGATGTACGTCACCACGTTCCCATACAGATGACAGATTATTCACTATCCGCGTCAGATGAAAGGGATGGGCAAACCAAGGGAGTCATCGACTCCCCCAATTTTTACACGGCTGGAAAATGAGTGTCAGAGTGGGATTCGTCGCAAGTGCCACCTGTGTCAATCAGATCTTCCACGGTTTGGTTCCCCTTGTTTTACGAGTGAGAGCCTCGGAGTTTGGAAAGTCGGGAAAAGACGGTTTACGACTCGTGACACGTGAGAAGAGTGTGTGTCAAATAGCTGCCACGAAGGTACAAGTTAAACAACGACTACTCTTAGCACGTGGGTCGGTTGAGGTGCGCGAGGTACGCCCCCTTCCCCGTCGAGTACAGCTCGTGCTCCAGCCACCCCGCCTTGGCCTCGTCGCCAACCTCGCCGGCCCACTCCAGCAGCGACGCGACGACGTCCGCAGAGACGGACCCACCCCTGAGTGAAACAAAAACACGAGGTCATTCAAATTGCCCATACGAAGATAAAAATAAAACTCACCGCGCGTGAAACTCGAGGACGCAGTCGAACGCGTCGTCCAACGTGCCACGTCGTTCCGCGCACTCGATGAGCGCGTGCCACGTGGACGATTCGAGCCCCGACCCGTGCCTCTCCGCCCGCAACGCCGCGTCCATCACGCGCCGAAACCTTCGCTGATTGGTGACCACCGCGGACTGTGCATCGTCGGCGACGTTTTTGGCATTCATGTTTTGGCGTTTTTGGCTTTCATTTTTGGCAAAGGCTCTGCAAACGGCGACCAACACGTCGTTCGCGGTCCGTGTCCCCGGCGCGGCTCCCAGGTCCGTCAGCGCGCCCATCGCCGCGAGCGCCCTTTCATGCGCACGCGTGGTTTGACTCCCTTCGTTCCCCTCGTTCGAAGCGGCTTCGAGCAAAGCTTCGCAGATGGCGTCGCCGAATCCTTCGCACAATCCGTCCAGACCCACGACACCCGTGGATCCCGCTTTTCGAACCCCGACGCTCATCGCGACCGTCTGGAACGAGAACACGCCGCCCAGACCCATCGGCGTCGCGCGTAAACCCGCCTCCGCGGCACCCCGGCTGCGGTGCGCGAGCATCCACAGCAGCCGCAACGCGCGCTCGGACCCCGGCTCCGAGTTCTTCATCGGATCATCGTTGACATCTTTTTCGATCCTCCCCCGTCTCGCGACGCCGCGCATGGCGCGGATGTACATGCGCCGATTCGGGGGACATCCCACCGCGTGCATCTCGCGGAACAGCGCTAGCATATCGTCCGGGGTACCATCCGGCTTCTTCGTGTCGTTCGATGCGTCCGCGAGGATGGATCGAGACGCCGATGAATCGAGCGTCGCGTCGAGTCGTCCTTCGTAAAAGATTCGGTTCGGGTGCATCAAGTCGTCGTCGTCGTCGTCGATCGTTCGGTCGTCTGGATCGATCATGTGCGCCTCGGTGGTCCACTGCGTGACGGGATCCTGCCGCGCGATCCTGCGCGCCTCGGCCCTGCGCTTCGCGCGATCGCGTCGCGCCGCGAGCGTCGTCCGGCTCGCGTGTCGCAGCCACTCCCCAGTCTCGTCCTCGTCGTTCTCAGATGTGGATGCACCGAGCTCCATCAGCCGGGACGTGGACGCCTGCGCGAGCGTGGAGTCGATGGCGGCTCGCACCAGGCGCATCATGTCCGCCCTGGGCTTAGAGATGCGGTGCGCCACCTCGGGGTGCTCGCGGAGGACGTCCTTGAGGTGCCGCCAGCCGCGGAGCCTCGCCAGCCTCGTCTCGCGAGAGGGCGCTCGGCTCGTGGACATCGATGAGTCCGACGACGTGGACGTTCCCGCCGCTTCCGGCTCGTCGGACGCGGACGCGAGGAAGGCAGCTTCGGCGCGCGTGGCGAGATCCGCGCGGGCGATGACCGCCTCGAGCGCGGCGGCGTTGCGGGACATCGCCCGCACGCCCTCGGGCCTCGCGCTGACGTCCCCGGAGGCTTCCCGAACCGCCCCGAGCACCACGCTCCGGACGCTCGTTTTTTTCTCTTTTCCATCCCACGCGTCGTCGTCGATACTGGACGGAAGGTGCGCCCCGGCGACGGGCAGGAGCGAGCGGAGCTGGATACGGTCGCCATCGAGCCGCCGCGCGACCCGGAGGAGCCGGCGAAGCCCGTGGCGGACCTGAGCGGCCGACATCACGCACGGAGTTGTGTGCTCCAAAGGCTTTTTTGGCGCGAGTTTTTTCGTCAATTGTGTTGCCGCGTGGAATGTAGAAAATTGGATTCGCCCCGGGATAAGGAGCAGAGCAGAGGTCCCGCACCTCCGTGTCAGAAGGCGACGCGCCGGGGCGTCAGGCGCGTGAGTGAGTGAGCGACATGGGGACGCTCGTCACGGTGCGCTCGCCGCTCGCGGCGGCGCGCGCGTCGCGCATCACGACGCTCCCGAGGTCCACCCGAGCGTCCGCGGCACCGAGATGCGTCGGCGCGCCCGAGAAGATGGTGACTCGCGGGGGGCGTCTCACCCATGGGGACCGGGTTGGAGTAGTTACCGCGCGCGTCATCCCTTCTGCGGGCAGCAGGACGGCGGCATGGCGTGACAGGAACGCCGTGATCTCACGCGCGACACCATCCGGGGGCTCCGACGAGGCGGACAACGCCTACTTCGACGAGGACGACACCGGCAAGCTCCTCGTCGCGTGCGCCATCGGCCTCGCCACCGGCCTCGGCGTCGCGCTCTTCAACGTCGCCGAGCACTCCACGCACGACGCCGTGTTCATCTTCAGCGCGTTCGACCCGTCACGGTTCCAACTAGAGGGCGAGCGGCAGTCAGGACCCGCCGCGGACACGCTCTTCCAGGCGGTCAGCGCAGTCGCGGCGCCAACCGCGGCGGGATTCCTCGTCACCGGCCTTAGATTCGCGGCGGGCGGGTTCGAGGGAGAGGAGGTGCCGCGCGCGCCGAGATGGCGCGGCCTGCGAGCGGGGTCACCCGAGGACGAAGATGAAGACAAGGGCGTCGTGGACGTGGATACCGACGCGGATGCCGAGGATACTGAGGGAGCGGACGAGGATGAGGCGCCGGGACCCGAGGGACCGCTAAGGCGGGCGTTCAAGCCGGTGCTCAAAGCCGCCGCCGCCGTCGTCACCCTCGGCAGCGGCGCGTCACTGGGGCCCGAGGGGCCGTCCGTGGAGATCGGCGCGTCCGTCGCGGGCGGCGTGAGCGAGCTCGCGAACATGACGTCCTCCGCGAAAACCGCGCAGAGGCTCGGGCTCATCGCCGCGGGGTCCGCGGCGGGCATCAGCGCCGGGTTCGGCGCTCCAATCGCGGGACTCTTCTTCGCGTTCGAATCCATACTTCAACCTGCGGCGTCGCGCGGGTCCCTGCCCACGCGCGGGGGCAGCACCGGCTTCGGGCCACTCACCACCGAGAGCGTCATCCTCGCGTCCGTGCTCGCCGCGGTGGTTTCCAACCAAATCTTAGGGGACACCCCGGTGAGTTTCTATTTGTATTTTCGTATTCTTTTTGTTTTCGTATGAGCGGTTAGACTGACGGCGTGTTTTGTGTTGCAGGCTTTCGTGGTTCCCGCGTTTGACATTCGCGACGCCGCGGAGCTGCCGCTCTATTTACCCCTAGGGTTCCTCTGCGGAGCCACCGCGGTGGCGTTTCGTGCGTCGAGTAGCGCGTTGGGTAACGCGTTCAACGCGTTGGAGAAGGGCGTCGGGAGCTGGGGGGGCGTGCCCAGAGAGTGGCACGCGCCGCTCGGAGGGTTAATCTTTGGTTTCATCGCGCTCTACTTCCCAGAGGTGAGAGTTTATTTTTGTTTTTGTATGGGCAATTTGTTTGATGTCGTGTTACCCTTGTTCACAGGTGACGTACCAAGGGTTCGACAACGTGAACTCAATCTTGAACGCGGAAGGCAGCGCGTACAGACTGCCGTACCCGCCCGAATTGTTACTGGAACTAGTGCTGGTGAAGATCGCGTCGACGAGTCTGTGCAGGCAGAGCGGTTTGGTGGGCGGGGTGTACGCGCCCAGTCTGTTCATGGGCGCCGCGTTGGGGTGAGTTTCTCATTGTATTTCCGTATTTCTATTTATCTCTGTACAGGCAATTTGTCTGACGGTGCGTTTTGTTCAACTCTCACAGGTCCGCGTATGGCGCCGCTCTGGTGCCTTTGGCGCTCGCTGGCGTGCCCGTGGCGGCGCCCCAGGCGTACGCGCTCGTGGGCATGGCGGGTGTGCTCGCAGGTATATGCAGGGTGCCCCTCACCGCCATCTTACTGCTCTTCGAGCTCACGCACGATTACCGCATCATCGTCCCGCTCATGGGTACCGTCGGAGTGAGTTCGTTGGTGGCGTCAGCGGCGGAGCGAAAGATGAGCATGATGTCCGCATCCGTGGCGCAGGGAACCAAGTCCGCGCTCGACTCCCTCCGGGCCTCCTTCGACGAGGACGACGAGCTGGACAGGGTCAGCAGAGAAGCGGCGCTGGAACGAGCCATGCTCGACGACGAAGAGGTGGAATGCGCGGAGGAGGATGAGGAAATCGGCCTGTGCGAGATCACAACCGCGGGATCGGACACCGGTTCGATTGAAGTCACGGGACGGATGAACGCGACGGATGAAGAGGCGTTGCGTTCCTTGCGCGTCGCGGACGTCATCAGGAGGGACGTGCCGAGGGTCAGCGCGCTGGCGTCGGCGGCGGATGCGGCGCGAGAGGCTTGCGACTACGCGACGTGAGTCTCTTTTGGTTTTTTTTGGTTTTTTTTTTTTTTTTTTTTGGTTATTTTGGTTATCGCACGTACGGGCAATATACTGACGACGGCGTGTTTTGTTTGTGTACAGGATCGCGAGGGAAAAATCAAACAATTCAGTCGCGACGTGCTGCGCCGTCGTCGTCGACCCGGCGAGTGGTGAGTTCGTGGGCGTGGCCACCGCGTCGTCGCTCGCGGGCGCGTTGGACGTCATGCGCACGCGCGCCAAGGGGAACGAAGGTTTGGGACCCGTGAGTGCGGCGGACGCTTGCGACTTTTCGATTCCCAGCGTGAAGAGCGGGTCTTCGTTGTGGGAGGCTCGGACGGCGATGGCGTCGGCGGGTGGCGCCGGGCTGTGCGCGGTGGTGGCGGCGGCTGGTAGTAACGCACGCGGCGTGAGCGTTTCGCAGAGCGACGGGGATGGCTTCGCGGTGGGCGTGCGGGCGCTCGGGGTGGTCGCGGCTGGCGACGTGGAGTCGGAGAGGGAGGCGGCGAGGTTACGGAAATCGCTCAAGCTTCTCAGGCGACAAACTTCCGGGCGGGACTCGGACGTCACAGACTCCACGGGCGATGCCGGGAAGGACGAGGTCGGTGGGGATGATTCCGACGCGGGGGAGGAGGCGAAGGAGTCGAGGTCGCGGAATAAGGGCGCGGTGCGGTAGGACCGATGAGTTTGTCGCGTTCGAGACGATACGAGTTGATTATTGCCGTCGTGCGCGCAGGTGGAGGCGGTTGAACCAGCCGCGGGTGCGAACTCCCCAGGCTCGATTGGAGTTTTACGTTCGCGTCACCCCGCGGGTCGTACATCGGCGCCGGCGGGACCGTTTTAATTAACGGCCGTACCCGCCGGCGCTTCACATCGTTCAGAGCCGCCGACCCCGTCGCAAAGTTTCATCGCAAAAATTATAGTTCGTCGCCATCCTGTCATCTCTTCAACCCCTCTTTCATCGTCGCCGTCTCTCACGCGAGCTTCGCGTCTCGCAGGACATCCTTGACCTCCGGCGACGTTCCCGGTAGCTCCTCGCTGTGCGCGTACACCACGTCCGCGCCGTCCAGCACGAACGTCCCGCCCAAGCGCAGGACTCCTTCCGGCGGACCCCGCAGCGGTTCATCTTTTCGAATGGGCGCGAGCGTCGCGACGTTGGCGAGGTAGGAGAACCACTGGCCGAACGAGAAGCCCGGCGGTTTGATGTTGATGTCGGTTGGTTTGGTATCGCCGATCTTGCCAAAGCCCGCGGCTCGGTACACGTCGAAGGTTCTGGATTCGTCCACGAAGCACCGGTCTTTCGGGAGGTCTGGGTTTAATTCGAGAAACTTGGTGAGTTTCTCGCCGTCTCCGATGGAGACGAACGTGACGGACACGCCGTCGGAGTTGAGCCTGGGGATCGTCTGGACCCACGCGTTGGCGTAGGTCCAGCAGAAGGGTCATCCGAGGTGGCGGAGGAGGACGAGCACGCCCTTGTCTCCGATCTGCTCGCCGAGGTTGGTGGTGGCGCCGCGGCGGTCCATCACGGACACGGCTCGAAGCGCGGCAGCTGACACGTCCTTGCCGTTCACCTTGGCGACGCGCGAGTCGCCATCGATCTCGCACTCGCACGGAGGTGCGGCGGCGGCGCGGACGGTGAAGAAACCGCGCGGGCGGACCGCGCGGCGAGCGAGGCTCGCGCGCGCGCGAAGCGCGGGCGCCTGCGGATGGAGTAGAGATGGATAAGAGACGACGTGGATGGGGGGAGAGCTTCGTTCGTGTGGGACCGGAAGAGGGCGTGAGGGACGGGACGCTAACGCGCGCGCGACGATGACGGCGCGGAGCGGTGACTCACCACTCGAGCGAGCGACTGGCACGCGGCGGCGGACATCACGAGCGTCGCGCGGCGCAAACTGCAACACGTGGCGCTTCATCCGAGAAAATAAAAGGCGGGTCAGAACTGAGCTGTTCTTCGCGCATCGACTTCACTATCATACACCACTTATATAGCTAAGGAGAGTCGACCTAATAAACACACGCACCTCTTGCTCCTCCACTAGAGCAACTTCTTCAACACCCGGTTATCACCGAAGCTCTTGTCGGTGAGTCGCCGGAACCGCCTCTCCCTCACGAGTTGAAACGCCACCATCGGAACCGAGATAACGAATATCCTGAACAAGATGAGCCAGTCCCTCGCCCTCGCCATCCCCGGGCACATGCCCTTGGGCGTCACGTGCTCGTAGAGCCTGGTGGCGATCGCCTGGATCACCTCGGAGAAGATCAGGCGCTCGTAACGCACGCAGAAGATCGCCGCGCCTATGCAGGTGACCAAGTGAAACCGGGCGCTCCACCCAGGGTCGCACATGAAGGCGAGGTCGCCCAGCTGCGCAGTCGCCGGGGACACCACGAGCGACCGCATCGCGATGGGATTCAGCAGCCTGAACGCCACGACGAACAACTCGCGCCTCTTGTACCACGTCCCGTCCCTGTCTCCGCGCACGATGACGTGGTACACGCCCCACAGCGTCAACGCGAACACCGCCAGGTGGCTCGACAGCACCGACGTTCCGTGCTCTGGATCCGCGAGGACGGCTGTGTAGAACGTGTACACCCGACGCGGGACCCAGTTATTGGCCCTTAATATCGCGCCGAGCCACGACACGATCGTCATTAGCGCCAGTGCGATGTCGATCAAGGGAGTCGCCGCGAGGGTACCCAACCGACGACGCAGAGCCGTCTCCGGATGCTCGAGCTCGCCCGTGAACGAGTTGCCGACGACCTGTAGCCCGGCCCGGGAATCGCGAGGATCGTGCGGGAGCCAGAATCCGGGCGCCAGCGAGGACACATTCCCGTCAGGAACGCAGCACGCGAGTAACCGTCCCGCCATCGTCGCGAGACTTGCGCGTCTTTTCCGCCCGCCTTTGCCCCCGAGCCGGAGCGGGCTGCTCTTAGCGCTGCGGGTCGCGCGCACCTCGTGTCGCATACCCCGCAGCTTCGCATCGAGTGAGGCGTCCACGGCGACGTTTCGCTTCCCCCGAACGAACGTGTTGACGAGGTGCGTCGCCCCGTGAGGGTCCGCGAGCTTGGCGAGCACCAGCGCATCGCGCTCGTCGTCCCGCTCCACATCGTCGAGCGAACTCGAAGAGGTGACTGACCGCGGCGATCCGTCCGAGCTCTCCGCGAAGGCAAGTTGCCGCCGCCTCGCCTCGTTCGCGAGCTCCGCGACGCTGGCGTGAGAGCCGATTAGGTCGTCCGCGTCCATTAGGCGCTTCACGGTGAGCGCCGCGGCGTCCGCGAGCACCTTCTCCACCCGCGTCGACGGATGCCGAGCGCTCACCGCGAATCCTCGCTCCGCGGCGCGCGACCCCGCCACCTCCGCCGCGGTCCGGCCCTGAGCAGCGATATCCCCCGACGGGACCCGGTACGTGCTCCACATGTACGGTTTGGCCACGGTCGGGGACGCGAGCAGCTGGAGGGCGACGTTAGCGTTGTCGAGCGCCGCCGCCGCGTGAAGCGCGGTTTCCACCTCGCCGTTTACGCCAACCACGGGAATCAGCGCCAGCGCTGCCGCCGGGTTCCCCGCGCCCCCGTGCGTCGCATGCGTCCCATTCACGTGCCCGGGCTCTCGGGAGGAAGACGAGGGTCCATCGATCGACGTCCCCGCCAGACGCTCCGCCTCCCTGACGGCCAGTCGGGTCGCCGCCAGCCTCCCGCTCTTCACCGCGGAGAGCAAGGACGTCGCCATCTCCACTGCGCTTCCCGGCGGGTGACGCTCGAAGATCCTCGAGGCCAGCGCGTCGACCGGCGCGTGGAATGCATGGCTGTCCGAGTTGCCGCTGTCGATGGAGCCCTGCTCTTCGAACTCCTCGTCGTCGCGGCGGTCGGAAGATCGTGAATCTCGCGGGGCGTCGGATGGGAGGCCGCACGCCCAGGCGCGGACCATGGCGGCCGTGTGGGGCTCCGCCTCGCCCACGAGCGCGCGACCGAGTGCGATGATGGCATCGTCCCTGTGGAACGCCACGTGAGGGTCGGACGGGGATGTTTCGTCGACGAGCGGCGAGTAGAACGCGCGGTTCACCGCGGCGCAAATTTGATTCTCCGCGCAGAGGATGAGGGGCGCGGGGATGATGGCGTCGTCGTCGCGAGGAAGGGCGACGCCCTTCGGTTCGAAGAACGCGACGCCCTCCGCGCCTGGAGGAGGTCGTACGGTGACCGTCGCGATGATGCGCCCGCGCTCGTGGCCGGGACCTCGGCCCATCTCCGCGCGAAGGAGCGAGCACTCGATCTCCTGGCCGTCCATCTCGCACCCAACGCTCGCGCCCCTCGGTAACTTGGGAAGGGGCAAGGAGAGCACGACGGTGTGCGTCTCGCCCCGGTCGCCGGTGCACACCGCGGGGGAGGACATGAGGTGGCAGCTAGGGGGCAGCGCGTCCCTCGAGGGGATCGTGTGGCGGCCCCGGGGGCGCGACCTACCGCTCGCCCCCGCGTTCGGCCCTTGAAAAAAAGCCTCCCCGTTCGACATCCGTCGCCGCGGGGAGGTCAGGGTGGATGTCATCGCGCCTGATTTATTGAACCGACGCCGCGCACGTGGGTCCCACGAGTATCCCCGTCGACCGTTCAGAAGACTCCCGGGCGCGTCTCGGGGCACGACCGCGCGGTGCGAAGCGTGTTCTGCGAGCGCGGGTCGAACACCGGTCGAACTCCTTACTGAAAGTCGGCCGAGAGGGTGTCGGGACAAATCGTCATTTTTCATAGACTGCGTGAACCCTGATTTACGAGTTAAAACCGCCGGTCTGACGTGATAACGCCCCGTCTGACGTGATAACGCCCCGGTGAACGGGCCCTCACCAGAATCAGTCACGTGTTTTCTGTTCACGGAAAAAAAATTGACGACTGTGACCCCTGTAGCTGACCACGTGTGGTGAATATACGAGGTAAAGTAGACCGTCTTTCTTGAGTTATTAACCAAGCGACATGTCGGCACATCGCGTTATATTCGTCGACACCGCCTCACTGCGAACAAAGAGCACTCGAGCTCGGACGCTCATCACAACAATAACCGCCGTCATCGCGCACGACCTACCATGGCCAACGTGGTGATCACCGGATGCAACTCCGGCTTGGGCCTCGAGCTCTGCCGGCAGCTCACCGCGCGGGGCGACGTGGTGTACGCCGCGTGCCGCCAGTCCTCCCCGGAGCTCGACGCCGTGGGCGTCAAGGGGGGCATCATCACCGGCGTGGACGTGTGGTGAGTTTCTTTTTATGTCCATACGTATATGGGCAATTAGACTGACACGTACGTGTTTTTTGACAGCACCGACGCGGGTTGCGAGATCCTGCGGGCGCACCTCGAGGCGAGCTCGGTGCGCGTCGACGTGCTGGTGAACAACGCGGGGGGACTGGGCGCGGCGCCCGGCCACACGTGGGACGAGCAAGTGGAGCAGCAGAAGTTCGGATCCAACCTGGACGTCACCGCGCTGTCCCGCGCGTTCGATGTCAACGTCGTCGGCGTGGTCAGGGTGACCAAGTCCCTCCAGGCCCTCATGGCGACTCAAGGCGGGAAAGTGTGCATCATCACATCGCTCATGGGCTCGTGCGGCGATAACGGCAGCGGCGGGTTCCTACAGTACCGCGTGAGCAAAGCCGCGGTGAACATGGCGGGAGTCACCATGGCCTGCGACCTCAAGGACAAGGACATCGCCGTCGGGCTGATACATCCCGGGATGTTAAAGACGCATTTCGGCAACTTGCAAAACGCGCCGAAGAAGAAGCAGCAGTTCTTCAGGCCGGTGGACGCGGGGTGCGCGGGGGTGGTCCAGGCGATCGACGCGCTCACGATGGAAACTACCGGGTCGTTCGTGCACGGCAACTACGGCAACGGGCTCAAGCCGTGCCCGTGGTGAGCACGGCGGCGTTTTAATAAGAGTTTTTTTTTGTTCTAAAAGTGTGAGTCGGCGATCGGCGCTTAGCTTAACCCACAGCTCCGATCGTTGTCGAGTGTGTCGATCATCAATCGTCGAGGGACATCCCGGACTCCATCTCGATCGTCGCCGCGTGCTGGTCAATCTCCCGCCGGCCCCGCCTGTAGTTTTTGTACAGCTCCGTCCACGCGGCCTCGAACCTGCGAGTTTCGTTGGATAGGTCCCGCGCCGCCGCTCGAACCGCGTCCAGGTCGCACGCGTTCGATGCGTCGGCGACGAGGGTGACGTGCGCGTGGATCCCCTCCCGCAGCGCGCCGCATCGCCTGAACCCGTGTTCCATGTGACGGTTCATATCGCCAACCACCCCGAAGGTTTCGGCGAGCAACTCGCGAAGTTTCGTCTCCCGGTTGCGAGCCTGTTGACAAAAACACGACGTCA
>Ga0315315_10003168_pt1 | contig 15086 bp, 4 predicted proteins | sample M140m3416metaG_FD_203699 | JGI IMG/M metagenome (GOLD analysis project Ga0315315, IMG submission 203699) | Ammonia-oxidizing marine archaeal communities from Monterey Bay, California, United States - M1 40m 3416 | ecosystem: Environmental > Aquatic > Marine > Intertidal zone | place: USA...
GCATATTTTATGGTATATACTCGCAAGTATCGCGTCCAACAACCCGCCAATTGCGAACCGATTCTAACATGGTTACTTAAAATAGACGAAGATATCAACGTAGGTAGAATAGAGAATGATTACATGGCCGACGAACATATACCAAACGATGCATTACTCTTGGCGTGCGAACTGGGACATGCTGAAGTTATAAAATGGCTATTTACAGAACAGTCGTATTTAGCTTCTTTCAAAAATAGATCTTATATATGCCGCATATTTGAAATAAGTTGTTGTTATAGCAACTTAGGTATTACCAAAATTATATTCGAGAAATTAGCAGACTATATTAGCGTAAGGATTCTTATTCTTAATCAAGCATACCGAAATGCGATACATCATCAAAATACACAAACAGCAGAATGGTTATTGCAAATAAATCCAACCATAGATATAACAGAGGACAACTAATTATTATCAATCATAAAACAACGTAGAATAGAGAACCTATCCGTCGCACACGGTGCGCACCGTGGCGCCGCGGCGCAGGCTTTTTTCTCTGGTATATGTATATGCAAAAGTCATCCACACCTAAATCAGAACGCTGCAATACCACAGCGTGCTTCCACGAGACCGTCATCTTCCACACCACGGCGCGCAACGTGGGTCTGTTCACCAGTCTCTCTCTGGTCGCGCTCGGCGCCGCCCGCGCGATGATGTCTAGCAATCGCCATGGCATGGCGGTGGCTTCCATCGCGTGCTCTGTGCTCTTCTTGTTGATATCCATAGACATGAACCGCTCTCTATTGGCTGCAGCATCCAATAAGAGAGACGAGACGAGAGTCAGCACCGTACTCCCCTACGCCGTGGGCATCGCACACGTCCTCATGTTCTTAATCCTAGCACTCGTGATATGGCAAGGTGTCGGCAAATGGCGTTTAGGGAAATGATAACACACCGTTTCATACGTTGGAAAAAACCAATATATGAAATAAAACGACACTTGACCACCGTGGCGCATGCGTCGTGTATTACATACACTATGGATCACTACAACCAAATCTACTCTTGGTTGTTGGGTGTAGAGAGAAAAGAAGACGGTGCGCACCGTGGCGCACCGGCGCGCATGCGTCGTGTATTACATACACTATGGATCACTACAACCAAATCTACTCTTGGTTGTTGGGTGTAGAGAGAAAGAGTACTGTCCGACCCTGCACTGTCCGACCCCCCAACGGAACTATCGTCCCATCGGAACTATCCCCTCCCATGCGCTCCGCGTTGCGCCGCGTGGCGTGCGCAAGGGTGCCATCTGCCCCATTTAAGTGCAAACCGGAAATGAGTGGGAAAACTGTAAATGGGTGGTAAAACGGGATACGGGTTTCGGCCATTTGCGCGGCGTTGCGCGGCGGTGGCGGGCGTTGCGCGGCGCAAAGAAATAGCTAGGTGTTACCCCATCGCACGGTCGGTTCATTTAATTTTCCCAGCACGGTGCGTCGTTGCGCATTTCTCTCTAAGAGTAGAAATCTAAGGGTCTTTTCGATGGAGTGTATACACTAACAGTACTCTATCTTCTGTATAGTCTTGTTCTGCGTTCATAGAGAGAAATGCGCCGCGGTGCGCAACGGTACTGTCCCAACGGAACTGGATAAACACGCAGTTTAAGTGCAAACTGGAAATGAGTAGGGAAACTGGAAATGAGTAGGGAAACTGGATACGAGTATTGCGCCACGGTGCGCCACGGTGCGCCGCGTTGCGCCGCGTTGCGCCACGGTGCGCCACGGTGCGCCGCGTTGCGCCACGGTGCGCCGCGGTGCGCCGCGTTGCGCCGCGTTGCGCAAAAAGAAATCTTAGTTACTACCTTACTTACAAAACCTATCTACTATTTCCTACTCCGCCTCGCTGTCGTCCATGTGTTTGTTGATGTAGAGCTCCTTCTCCAGATCGTCCATGAGAACCATCTTGATGAGGGTCTCCTTGCTCTGCTTATGCAGCCATTGGTCGCGCTTGGCGAGCCACTCCTCGTAGAGTCTCTCGTCCTCGGCGTCCGAGTCGTCTCCGTATATCTCCTCGGCGAGCGCCTTGTCTGCGTCTGTCCACTCGGCGTGGGGAACCGACTTCCACTCGCCGTCGATCAGGCGGCGGCCCGGCAGCGGCGGCCCGCCCGCGGAGCCCCAGTTCGCGTCCTCGGCCGCGACCTCGGCCTTGGTGTGCAGCATCTGGCGGATCATGTCGCCCATCTCTCGGTATTCCACGCCGTCACGCAGCCGGCGCTGCATGATGGCGGCCACCTTCTCCGCCACGGGGTCGCCGAACGTGGGCGACACGCTGCCGAGAAGCCCGCGCCACGCGGCGTCGTCGTGCGCCTCGAGGCGCACCGCGAGCGCCTCGTCGGCGGCGGAGAGCGTGAAAGGGGTCATTGGTTGCGCTTGAACGGTTACTGGCATGATTGTACTCTTAATTAGATGCCCGCACTCCAGCGCGGGTCGGTCCTTTCAATTCCTCCTAACGCTGCGCACCGACGCGCACCGACGCGGCGTTTCTCTCTAGGACTAGAAATCCAAAGGCATCTTGGTGAAAGTGTATACCCTACCAACACTCGATCTTCTATCTACTCTTGTATTGCAACCATAGAGAGAAATGCCCGCCTCAACGGAACTATCCGAAACGGAACTATACACACTATTGCACAAACGCCCATATAAGAGCAAACGGGAAATGAGTGGGAAAACTGGAAATGAGTAGGGAACTGGGATATGAGTATTACTCATGTCACAATTTCAATATGCGCCGCGATGCGCCGCGATGCGCCGCGGTAAAAATACTTGCTTACTACTTACATACGAACTTCTACCTAACCTCCTCAGGCCCACACTGGCTCGCTTCCAGACACCGCATGGTTCGTCCATTTGCCCACGACTTCGTAGGCGTCGTTGTACAGGTCGCCGTTGCCGGCCACGAGGTACGATTGCCCGCGCCACTCCACCTCATCGACCTCTATCTCTTCTTCCAACTCCTCATTCTTTATCTCTGGAGATACGGGTTTCTCCACATACGCAGGCACTGGGCACGCAACCACCACTACATCCACCCCTGCCTTGCACTTGTTACTTACTGTCTTACTCGCCTTCGCGGCCGCCTTCGCGGCCGCCTTCTCCGCCTTCGCCGCCTCCTTCTCCGCCAACGCCGCCGCCTTCGCGGCCGCCTTCTCCGACGCCTTCGCCGCCTTCGCCGCCTCCTTCTCCGACGCACGAGCCGCCTTCGCCGCCTCCTTCTCCGACGCCTTCGCCGCCTTCGCCGCCGCCTTCTCCGCCAACGCCGCCTCCTTCGCGGCCTCCTTCTCCGACGCACGAGCCGCCTTCGCCGCCTCCTTCTCCGACGCACGAGCCGCCTTCGCCGCCTCCTTCTCCGCCAACGCCGCCGCCTTCGCAGACGCACGAGCCACCGCCTTCGCCGCCTTCGCCGCCGCCTTCGCCGACGCACGAGCCGCCAACGACGACGCGCGAAGCACTGCCTTCATTGACACTTCCTTTGACACTTCCTTTGACACACTTGATGACATTTTAAATACGCACACGCTTTGATTGATTCTTTGATACACACTAACATCACTACTACAACAAGTCAATTCTTTTTAACAGGGGGAGGGGAGGAAAGGGGAGGGGGGAGGGGGGACATATACACACCAACTCTCACGCGACCGTTCCCATACGAACACGAGAAACCGTAGCCACATCTAGGGCTAAGTAAGACTTGTAATCATTTCTACGCACTGCACGTTCCAATAAGCGAAGGTGATTATCACGTTCTTCAATAGAGAATGCTCCACCCATAATTCGTGCCACTATATTTTGTGGATCCAATGTCTCACACTCTAATCCCTCCACGTTCATGGCACTATGTTCAGATACAAGCACATTGTACAATGGCGCACCAGTATAAGGAATATAATTCACTCCTGGATAACCTACTAGATCTTGAGCACGTACCATTACACCACAAAAATTAACACGATGAGCAGGACTACAATGTAAATCGCGAACTGGAACACCTTCTCTGAAACAATTTGCATTGAAACACACTAAGTTATTTACCATTGGATAAGGATTAGAACATGTTATAGATACCACCACTTGACCATTCACTATATCACGACCACATATGATTTTCTCTATTGCTATTTCCATTGGACAACCATCACGAACACATGATACCAATGTTCCAGCTGGAAAACAAATTGGTGCAGGAACCGAAATTGTTCGTTGAACTTGAGTAGCATTGTTACCTGCAGCATCTGTTACATTATAGTTTATTATGTATGTTCCAGGTAGCGTAAAATTAATATTACCGCTTATAACAATATCACTAGTTAAGGTTGAACTGGAATTAGTATCTTGTGCAGTTGCTCCCTGTTCATAATATTGCGAATATAATGGTAGTGTTAAACTACTTGGACCTATTAAACTAATTGTTGGTATTGTCGTATCCGCGATTTGAGTAAGTATAAATGTCTGTGTATCCAAAGTATTGTATGATAATATTACTCTTATAACACCACTACTATCAGCAGAATCAACTATGTAAGTTCCAGTCCATTCATTTCCAGTTGTATTTGTTAGAGATGATATTGTTCCCTTAGCGTTATTTTCAGCTGCAGTTCCACCTATTTGAATACCCTGAATACTCGCATTTGGAATTGGGATATTCGAGTTGAAACTCATGGTTATCGTATGACCAATACCTACCCACATGTTATGACCACTATTTGTAGTTGTCACTAGATTTATTGGGAGATTATGAACAGAAAATGACGCTCCATGAGTAGGTTGTGTATTCACTACGTTTCCAGCCAAATCAGTTCCTGTAGAAAGAGTAATCGTGCCATCACCATCAGTATTAGATGCTTGATAAGAATATGTATATTGTGTTGCACTCACACGTGTCATATCTGTTGTTCCTAGACCAGTTAAACCTGCATATGCAGTAACACCAATCTTAGGAATAATTGAATCAATTAATTCTCTAGAAAATGTTGCTGTAATAGTTATGTATTCGTTACGATAAAAGGGGCTAGCATGACTATACACAATTTGTGCAGTTGGTTGTCCTATCAATGCATTAACTGTAATAACATTCGATGGTGCATTAGCATTTCCAGCTCCATCACCAAACCGGTAACCCCCTACGAATATTTCACATTCTCCGCTATCAGTTGGTGTAAACGTTGCAGTATAAGTTGCACCAGAACCAGCAAAACCGCTAATAGTTCCACCACTCACACTAACACTATGAATATCAAACTCATTCCCATAAATCGGTTCAGATATACTAAAAGATAATGTTAGCTGACCCTTAATATAATCACCAGTGACTACCGGATTTGAATTACTATCAACTGCAGATATTGTTATAACAGGTGCAAGATTGTCAAAGTTCAATAAATATTGTGTAGATGCCATATTGGGAGTACCTAGAGCGTTTGTAAATACATTTGGAGATATATCTATGGTAACAACACCGTTTGACTCTGTACTGAGTTGTGCAGTATAAGATGTTCCAGAACCACTAAAGTTGCTAATAGTTCCACCCACAATACTGATATCTTCTACAGTAAAATCAGTAGTTATCTCATCTGAATCAAAAGTAATAGGTACCTGAGCTACACCCGAATACGTAAGTGTATCACCATTTGATATATCCCAAGCAGAACCAATTGTAATTACAGGGCCAATAAAGTTAGTAGTCCATGTGAACTGAACTGCTGCTTGATTACCATTACCACCCACATCCACATATGAATTAGCAGGAACGTCAATTGTGCATGCCCCATCAGAGATTGGTGTTAATGTGGCTCTATATTCTACTGGACTTGAATTGGGAACAATTGCAAAATAACTAAGAGTGCCATTGGTAACTACAATATCTGTCATATCTAAACCAACAGGAGGCTCTGTAGATGTAAAAGTAACCAAAAGTGATGCATCATTTGTGGTTGAACCACTGGCAACGGGATCGGTTCCACTGACTGCAGTTATCGTCATTGCAGGAGATGTGCCATCATATGTCCATAAAAACTGATTTGATGCATTATTATCATTGTCAGCTGTATCACTATACGACCCTGCATTTACAATAATGCTGCATTGCCCATCACCATCTGGTGTAAATTTTGCATTATATACTAAACTTGATACACCAGTGAAATCACTAATTGTACCGTTTGTTACTGCAATATCACCTGATACAAATGTCGTTGTTTCTTCAGTTGATGTGAATATCATATTTATGAATGCGTCATTTGATGTAGTATTATGCGCAACCTCTGTACAAGTAATAGTCATTGAAGGTGAAGTTATATCATATGTCCATGTGAAAGGTATGGACGCTATATTGGAATTAGAACCATCTGTATAAACTCCTGAATTAATAGAAATAGAACAACTTCCTTCTCCAGATGGTGTAAAAGTTGCGGTATATTCTGTTCCCGATACGTTATTAAATGCAGTAAGTGTTCCACCCACCAAAGCAATATCCGTTTCTATAAAATCGGCAGTTGATGCAGAGGACGTAAAAATTAATGATAAACTTGCATCATTTGTCTTTGAACCTGTCGCAACCGCATCAGTTCCATTAGTTGCGGTAATTGTCATCTGAGGATCTGTATTGTTGTATGTCCATTGGAAGTCATTAGAAGCACTATTACCATTTCCAACAGGATCAGAAAATTGTCCTGAAGGAATATTAAACATAAATGGTAATTCAGTTGATGTGATGAAATCAACAAAAAACCTAGTATTATCGTTATTCGCGGTAAAATTATTAAAAGTTCCATCATGGACGGTATTACCACCATGATGCGCAGCTGTAATGTGCGAAACATCAAAAGCAGGACTTGGTTCAGACAATGTTATGATTAATGGTAAAGGATTATGATTACTCTCAGAACCGTGTGTAATTCCTTGACCTGCAGTAATAGTTGCATTTGGAGGAATACTATCATATGTCCATGAAAACTGTGGAACACTTGTATTCTCATTACCAGAAGCATCTGTAAAAACACCAACTATGTCTACAGTGCATACACCATCTGTAGTAGTAGTAAAATCGGCTTCGTATTCTTTTCCTGATGATCCTGCTACACTAATGAAGTTGCTAATAGCACCGTTTGTTACTGAAATATTCGAAACAGAGAAGTCATTTGTCGTATCGCTTGATGTAAATGTGAATGTAATAATCTGATCTTTACTAGTTAGTCCATCTGTAACAGCAGTAGAAGTTGTTTGACCTTCACCTGTTATAGTCATTGTAGGGGAACTAGGATCGTATGTCCAATTAATTGTATTACTATCCGCATCAGTCGGATTCCCTGCCAAATCTTCATATGCTCCTTGTGGAACAAGAATAGAACATGATGTAGTAGTATCAGGAGCACTAGGTTCATCAGGTGTAAAAATAGCAGTAAATGTAGTGGGGTTCACCATAAGTGTATTGCTAATAATACCTCCAATAACAGTGATGTCAGAAGTTGTAGAAAATGTTCCAGCTGCAATTCCTTGACTAGATGTAAATGTTAAAAATAAATTAGCGTCATTGGTGGTCAAATTATCCACATTAGCACCTGAAGCATCTATTGCATTTGCTGTAATTACCATTGTAGGAGCAATAGTATCAAAAGTCCATTCGAATATATTTGAAACCGTATTTGTATTACCTGATACATCGCCAGTATAACTTCCGGCAGAAACTTCAATGGTATATGTAGCATTTCCATCTGTGGTAAATGCACAAGTATATACAGAATCTGAGGTAGAAGAAAAAGAATTAAGCCTACCTGCAACTATGGTTCCATCTTTTTTAACAATAACATCATTTACATCGAAATCAGAAGTTGCTTCACTGGAAGTAAATGTTACTGTAGATGAAATAACATTAGTTGTTTGTCCAGAACTTACCCAATCTGCGGTAATAGCCATAGTAGGTTTCGTATTATTTACACTAAAAGTCACACCACTGGTTGGGGTAGTAGTTACAACATTTCCAGCAAAATCAGTTGCTGTATGCAGTTCTACGGTTCCTGTTCCTGTTCCGGATGGAATTGTATAAGTATAGGTAAATTCAGTAGCGTTTATTCGCACCATTTGTGTGAGTGGAACATCACTTATAGTATCTCCAGTAATCTTGATTTTTGGAAGAACTGCTGAACTGATACTTTCATTGAATGTTGCTGTTATAGTCACATCGGAATCCCCTTGATGATACGGAGTAGTTGAACTATCCCGACTATAAGTAATAGCACCAGTGGGAGATGTGTTATCAATTACAAATGTACTTCCAGTAGTTGGTGTAACTACAATATCATTTCCAGCTATGTCTTTACCAGCACCCAAGGTAACTGTTCCAGTTCCATCTCCTGCTGGACAGGTGAAAATATAAGTAAATATATTAGCAGTAGAAGTTTCAGTCATTACAGCATCAGTTACAAAATCCGAACTAGCTCCATCAGTAAGTGTAATAGTAGGAATATCTGCATTTAAAGCACTCATAGTTTCATTACAAGTTACACTAACTGTCACATTAGTCCCCTGTTTATATGGACCAACAGGAGAGTATGTAAGACTTGCTGTAGGACTAGTAGTATCATATGTCCAAGTAATTGTATTCGATACTGAATTATTATTACCAGCACTATCAGTAAAACTATTTGCAAGAACCTTAAATGTATATACACCATCTGATGCGGGATTAAATATAACACTGTATGTGGGGTTATTTGAACTATCAAATGAACTTAATACACCTGAAGTATCTCCAATATCAGTTCCATCTTTAGTTATAACAATGTCTCCTACACCAAATCCAGTAGTAGAAGAAGAAGATATTAATGTTAAAACCAACGGAGAATCCTTTGATACAGTCTCGTTAGTAACACTTGTTCCATCACTTAAACTTGCAGTTATTGCTATGGTTGGTGGTGTGATATCACGTGTCCATGTGAATACAGAATCAGATAAGGTAGCATTTCCATATGCATCGACTATTTTCCCTGCATCAACAGTTATGGTATATGTTCCCTCATCTGTAGCACTAGAAGGATTAAATATAGCAGTATAAACACTTGATGAAGTAGCATTAAAAGCATTCAACTCGCCTCCTGAAATACTGATATCAGCAAGTTCAGTAAATGTGGTAGTTGCTTTTGTTGAAGTAAAGGTAAGGGTTAATCCACCATCATTTGTAGGGCTTCCACTAGTTACTGCTCCTCCCCCGTCAGAAACGGCTGTAATAGTTAAAACAGGTAAAACTCTATCGCATGTCCATGTATATTGAGTAGGCTGAATTCCGTTACTATTACCACTAATATCTGTGAATGCACCTGCGGCAACATCAACAGTATAAGACGTTGCGTTTACACTAGAGTCTGTTGCAGTAAGCAATGCTGTATAAACACTAGTGCTCACAGAAACAAAATTACTTAACGTACCAGCATTAACAGTAATGTCTGCTATACCGAAACCACTTACAGCCTCACTAGCAGTAAATTTTAATGTGATTGCTTGGTCATTTGTGGTTGTTCCACTTGCACTTATTGGAGATGAACCTTCAGCAGAAATAATCATAGTAGGTTGAACATTTTCATACGACCATGTAAAAACAGTTTCAGCATTGACATTACCAAGACTATCAGAAAATGCTCCAGCGGCAACTGTAAATGTATATGTTTCCGCGGAAGTAGGAGTGAAATCTGCATGATATTCTGTTCCTGATACACCAGTAAAATTAGATAGTAAATTAGATACATCTGTGTCAGCACTATTTTTAATAATAATATCAGTTCCTGCGAAATTAGTAGTTGAAGTTGATGTTGTAAATGTTAATATTAAAGTTGAATCATTTGTCGTTGAACCTGTCACAACCGCATTGGTTCCATCACTTGCTGCAATAGTTAAAATAGGAATACTACTGTTATGTGTCAAAACAAAATCATTTGATACTATATTAGTATTTCCATTACTATCTGAATATGCACCTGCTGCAATACTAATAGTATATGTTTCATTACTAGGTGGTGTGAAAGTTGCGGTATAAGTAGTATTTGAACCAGAAAAATCAGAAATAGCAGTAGTTATTGCCCCACTAGAACTATCTACAATAGTAATATCATCTGCTATAAAATTAGTGGTTGTTTTACTCGAAGTAAAAGTAAGTGTTATAGTAGAATCATTTAAAGTATCACCAGACGTTATTACACCAGAAGCATTCGCAGCGGATATAGTCATACTAGGTTGTGATGTATCGTATGTCCAATTAAAAGATGACGTTAGATTGTTGTTTCCATGCACATCTGTAAATGAACTTCCAGCAATCCCAATTGTGTATGTATCAAGACCATTAGGTGTTAAAACTGCAGTATAAACGGTTGAACTAGTTATTGTAAAATTGCTGATAGATCCAGAACCACTTCCAGCAGCAGTTACTGTAATATCAGTCTCTACAAAAGTATTCGTTTCTTCATTGGATGTGAATGTAAGAGTTATTGATGAATCATTTGATGAATCTCCAGAACTTAGTCCGGTGGAGGTGATCTCCATTATAGGACCAGTTGTATCCTTTGTCCATGAAAATTGTGTAGATGCAAGATTATTGTTACCTGCAGAATCTGTAAATGAGTTAGCTGCTATGTTAATATAATACAAACCATCTGAAGGAGGTGTAAAATGTGCGGTATAATTACGAGCATCACTCATGGAAGTATTAGAAATCACATTATTAACTATTGCAGTAGTGCTATCTGTAATTAAAATGTCACTTTCAGTAAAGGTTGTTGTATCTTTACTTGTAACAAATGATAAAATAATATACGAATCTCCACTGGTGGTACCACTAGTAATAGCGGTTGTTCCATTAGACTTAGTTGCTGTTATAGTAATAGTGGGATTATTGGTAGGTATATGACTCCAAGAAAACTGGTTGGATACATTATTTGAATTACCACTTGTATCAAAACATACGTTGGCTGCTATATCCAAAGCACATGTGCCTTCTAGTGTTGGCGTAAAAGTCGCAGTATATGCAGTTCCTACTGGTGTAAATGCACTAAGTGTACCGTTAGTAAGTGTTATGTCAGTCTCCACAAAACCGGTTACTGGTTTGGTTGGAGTAAATGTGAAACTTACACTCGTATCACTTGTGGTATCACCTGCAGATAATTCTGCTGCCAATATTGTAAAAAAAGGTGCGATTGCATCATAAGTCCATGTAAATTGAGTAGCAGACAAGATATTTCTATTACCTACTGAATCTTCATACCTCCCAGATCCAACATCAATAGTAGATAATGCATTATTGGCTGTTGGGGTTAATGTAACGGTATATGAGGAGTTAGAACTATCTACCGCAGCAAATGCACTAAGCGTACCATTAGTTACTGTGATGTCATCTATAGTGAAATCAACTACAGTTTCGTTTGGACTCGTTGCAAATGTTAATTTCAAACTTGCATCGTTTGTAGTACTTCCTGAAACTACCGCAGTAGAATTATCACTAGTTTTTACTGCAGTAATTACCATTACTGGAGGGGCATTAGCATCATGTGACCATGTAAATGGTGTGGTAGTTTCATTGTATTTACCAGAAGCATTAGTAAATGAATTAGAACCAACACTTATTCCACAAGTTCCATGTTCAGTTACATCAAACACGGCGACATATTCTGTAGAACTATTTGAACCAAATGCTGATATTGTTCCATTTGTGAGAGTAATATCACTCTGTATAAAATCAGTAGTTGCTTCAGATGCGGTGAAAGTCACATTGAAACTTGTTATATTCGAGGTTCCTCCAGAAGAAAGACCATTTACTGCAATTGTCATTGTTGGTGATCCAACCCATTGGATAGAACCAGACCCAAAGAAACTTCCGGTACCAATTGTAATTGAATTTGTAGATGCTATTCCAGATGATAAATAAACATGTGTGAGAGAACCACAATTTGCAAATGCATTTGCACCTATTGTTGATGTATCTACACCATTATATGCCAATGTAACTAAACTAGAACCATCGAATGCATTTGCACCAATACTTGCAATCATTGAGCTAAGAGTAACATGTCTAATTACATTATTATTCAAAAATGTGCTTGCGTCAATAGATGTAAAACCACTTGTCATAAATGTAACTGGACTACCTGCAGTTGTCCAATCACTAATTTCCATAGCACCAGTTCCATGGAATATAATAGATTGATTGCTTGCAAGGTTATCATTTCCAGAACCATCTTTAAAAGCTCCTGCAGCAACTTCAACAGTACATTTACCATTACTTGGTGTAATAGTAGCAGTATATGTTGTTGAATTAAGTGCTACAAAATTAGAAACAGTTCCGTTAGTAACCGATATATCATCAGCAGCAAAATCAGTAGTAGCCTCAGACGAAACACACGTTACGCGAATAGATGAAGATGTTGGGTCAGAACTTGAAATAATCTCTATCACATCAACAGTCATAGTCGGAGACGTATTATCATACGTCCAATTGAATTGTGGAGTTCCTGAATTAGTATTGCCATTTGCATCTGTAAAAACACCCGACCCAACAGTAATTGTACAAAGACCTTCACCGTTTGGTGTAAAGGTAGCAGTATATTCAGTGCTTGATACACCAGTGAAATCACTAATTGTACCATTAATTGTGCTAATATCTTCTTTTACGAAATCTGTAGTGGCTTCACTACTAGTAAATGTAAGGGCTATAGTTGAATCATTTGTAACATCGTCAGAAGATATTGTTGCAGCACCAGTAGCACTAATGGTCATGGTTGGGTCTGTTCCATCATACGTCCATGAAAACTGCGTAGCCGCACTATTTATCTCACCATGTGCAGCATTTGTAAAACTATCTAGAGGAACATCGAATGTATAGGTTCCAGAACCAGATGGAGTAAATGTTGCTGTAAACACTCGTTCATCAGTAGTTGATAATGCAGATAATACACCTCCTGATATAACAACATCATCTTTATCAAAATCAGTAGTTACACGAGATGAAGTAAATGTTACAGTTATAGGATTATCATTTGTTGTATCACCAGACGTTATTGCACCACTTCCTGCAGCAGTTATAGCCAATGTAGGATTGCCAGTTTTGTATAAGGTGACAGCAGAACTATCTGTAGAGGCTGTAACTGCTGTTCCTGCATTACCTGCATTACCTGCAAGATCTGAAAATGCTATACTATAAGTGACTACACCGTCTGTATCTACTGGTGCGATTGTATAAGCAGCAGTCCGTGTAGTACCTGTTCCAGTATAGGATACCGAACCATCAATATCAGCACCTCCTGATTGGAAAGTAACCACAGGTTGAGAAATTGCTTCACTTGCAGTCATGCTTATAGTGATAACATCGCCTTCCTTTGCTAATGTAGGAGTGCTATTACTTGATACTATGCTAACAGCAGTTAATGTGGGTGCGGTTTTATCAAAGGTGACAGCAGAACTATCTGTAGAGGCTGTAACTGCTGTCCCTGCATTACCTGCAAGATCTGAAAATGCGATACTATAAGTGACTGTACCTTCGGTATCTCCTGATGCGGTTGTATAGGCAGCAGTCCATGCAGTGCCTGCTGACCCAGATGTATCAACATAGGTTATTGACGTGTCAGCAATAGCAGCACTTCCTGATTGAAAAGTAACCACAGGAGTAGAAATTGCTTCACTTGGCGTGATGGTTAAAGTGATAACATCATTTACCTTTGCTAATGTAGGAGTGCTATTACTTGATGCTATGACAACAGCAGTTAATGTGGGTGTTGAATTGTTGAACGTGACAACAGAACTATCTGTAGAGGCTGTAACTGCTATCCCTGCATTACCGGCAAGATCTGAAAATGCGATACTATAAGTGACTGCACCTCCTGTATCTCCTGCTGCGGTTGTATAAGCAGCAGTCCATGCAGTGCCTGTTCCAGATGTATCAACATAGGTTATTGACGTGTCAGCAATATCAACACCTCCTAGTTGTAAATTAATCACAGGAGTAGAAATTACTTCACTTGACGTGATGGTTAAAGTGATAACATCACCTTCCTTTGCTAATGTAGTATCTGCATTATTGGATGCTATACTGACAGTAGTTAATGTGGGTAGTAGCGTGTCAATTGCGACGTTGGTGGATGTTGCAGATGGTCCAGAATTTCCACCTAAATCTGTATAATCAGTTGATAACGTTAATACATTGGTCGTATCTTCTGTATCTACCGATGGTGTAAATGTACCTGTCCATGTAACTCCATTATCAGCACTTGTCATATTAGTTAATGTACCATTATCATCTGCTACAGAAATATCATCTGCGCTTGAAAATCCAGTAACTGCTTCGGAAAAGGTAAGGGTTACTTGAGTAGTTTCCCCTTCTTTCAATGCAGTAGCAGCAATATTAAAGGACTGAACTGTGGGCACGATTGAATCATACGTCCAAGAGAACTGTGTAGCAGCAGTATTATTGTTTCCAACACCATCAGTGAAAGCGCTTCCCGCTACATCAATTGTTGTGAGTTGTTGAACTGCTGTTCCTGAACCTGTTGGTGTAAAGGTTGCTGTGTAAACTGTGGGGCTGGTAGCATTAAAAGCAGATAATGTACCACCAGAAACAGTAATACCACCTTCTACAAAGTTTGTTGTGTCTTTGCTACTAGTAAATGTAAGCGATATACTTGTATCATTTGTAGTAGTTCCGGTGCTAACACCAGATGTTGTAGATGTAATTGTCATGGTGGGTGCGGTTTTATCAAAGGTGACAGCAGAACTATCTGTAGAGGCTGTAACTGCTGTCCCTGCATTACCTGCAAGATCTGAAAATGCGATACTATAAGTGACTGTGCCGTCGGTATCTCCTGCTGCGCTTGTATAAGCAGCAGTCCATGCAGTGCCTGATCCAGATGTATCAACATAGGTTATTGACGTGTCAGCAATAGCAGCACCTCCTGATTGGAAAGTAACCACAGGTTCAGAAATTGCTTCACTTGCCGCGATGGTTAAAGTGATAACATCATTTACCTTTGCTAATGTAGTAGTTGCATTGTTGGATGCTATGGCAACAGCAGTTAA
>Ga0315315_10003169_pt1 | contig 15085 bp, 14 predicted proteins | sample M140m3416metaG_FD_203699 | JGI IMG/M metagenome (GOLD analysis project Ga0315315, IMG submission 203699) | Ammonia-oxidizing marine archaeal communities from Monterey Bay, California, United States - M1 40m 3416 | ecosystem: Environmental > Aquatic > Marine > Intertidal zone | place: USA...
TTCCATAGGTGTTGTCTTTAACAAACTTTAGTGGATCCATGATTCAAGGTTATCAAATCCTACAGTCTATTCCGAATACTTTTTTACTCGGAATATATTCGGAATTATTCTATAAATTACGTAATTTGATTATTACTAAGTGTTGAAATATAAGGATTCAAGAAACAAAGTTCGGGGCACCTGGCAACAGAACGCCCCTTAAAAAAAATTTTTTTATTTTATTTTTTTTGCAATTCTGCTTGAGCTGCAGCTAATCTGGCTATTGGAACCCTATACGGTGAGCACGAAACATAGTTTAAACCAGCCTTAGAACAGAAGTGGATACTTTTTGGATCACCTCCATGTTCGCCACAAATTCCTAATTTAATTTTTTTATTTCGTTTTTTTCCTTTATCAACAGCTATTTTAATTAAATCTTCTACTCCCTCATCAATAGAGATGAATGGATCAATAGAAAATATTTTATTATCGATATAATCATTTAAAAATTTTCCACTATCATCACGGCTAATTCCAAAAGTTGTTTGAGTTAAATCATTTGTTCCAAAACTAAAAAATTCTGCATGTTTAGCGATGTCTCCTGCTTTTATTGCTGCTCTTGGTAGTTCTATCATTGTACCAACTAAAAATTCTATCTTAATTTTGTTTTCCTTTTGAACTTTTTTTGCAGTATTGATTACAAGATCTTTCATAATCTGTATCTCAGCTTCAGTTGAAACTAATGGTATCATAATCTCTGGAAAGGCTGATTTTTGTTTTTTCTTTTTTATATCTGATAAAGCTTCAAAAATTGCACGACATTGCATTTCATAAATTTCTGGAAAAGAAATACCTAGTCTACAACCTCTATGTCCAAGCATTGGGTTTTGTTCATGCAGCTCATCTATTCGAGATTCTACCTCTTTTTTATCTGCACCAACAACATCTGCAACTTCAGATATTTCTCTTTCTGTTTTTGGTAAAAATTCATGTAATGGTGGATCTAATAATCTTACAGTTACTGGGAGACCTTGCATAATTTTAAATATTTCGATGAAGTCTTTTTTCTGATGAGGTAAAAGTTTTTCTAAAGCTTTGGCTCTGTCTGCTTGAGTTTTTGATAAAATCATTTCTCTAACTGACAAAATTCTCTCCTCATCAAAAAACATATGTTCCGTTCTACATAGGCCGATTCCCTCAGCTCCAAAATCTCTAGCAGTTTTTGTGTCGAATGGTGTTTCAGAATTTGTTCTAACTTTTAACTTTCTTACTTTGTCAGCCCATCCCATTAATTTTGAAAAATCCCCGGAAATTTCAGGTTTTACGGTTGGAACATTTCCTAAAATAATTTTTCCTGTAGAGCCATCTATAGTAATTGTATCTCCTTCTTTAACTTCAATAGATGAAGTTTTGAAAATTTTTTGCTCATAATTGATATCAATTTCACTTGACCCAGAAACACAAGGTCTACCCATACCTCTTGCAACTACCGCTGCGTGACTTGTCATTCCACCTCTTGCTGTCAAAATTCCTTTTGCTGCATGCATGCCCTGAATATCTTCTGGAGATGTTTCTACTCTTACCAATATAGTATCTTGCATCATATCATTTAGTCTTTCAGCATCTTCTGAAGTAAAAACTACTTTACCACTAGCTGCACCAGGAGATGCAGGTAATCCATTTGCAATTACTTGAATAGAGGTTTTTTCGTCTAATGTAGGATGAAGCAATGTGTCTAAAGAATTTGGATCAATTCTTAATATAGCTTGATTTTTTGTAATTAATTTCTCTTTAACCATATCAACAGCTATCTTTACAGCTGATTTAGATGTTCTCTTTCCAGAACGGGTTTGTAAAATCCAAAGTTTATTATTTTCAACTGTAAATTCTACATCTTGCATATCTTTATAATGTTTCTCTAATTTTTTGAGAATTTTAAATAATTCTAAATAAACATCAGGCATGGACTCTTCCATGGACAATTCTTTTACTTTAGCCTCTTTTTTTGCTTTTTGTGTAATATATTGTGGTGTTCTTGTACCAGCAACAACGTCTTCTCCTTGAGCATTAATTAGATATTCTCCATAAATATTATTTGATCCATCAGAAGGATTTCTTGTAAAAACTACACCGGTAGCACAATCATTTCCCATATTTCCAAATACCATGGACTGTACGTTTACCGCAGTTCCCCATTCAGAAGGTATTTGATTTAATTTTCTATAAACTTTTGCTCTATTACTTTCCCAAGAAAGAAATACAGCACTAATAGCACCAAGTAATTGTTGATTAACGTTTTGTGGAAATTCTTTTTTTGTTTTTTCTTTAACAACATTTTTAAAATCTTTTATTAATCCATCCCAATCATCTTCGTCTAAATCAGTATCTAGCAAGACTCCTTTTGTTAACTTATAATTTTCAATTAATTCCTCAAAATGATAACTTTCTACACCCAAAACAACATTGCTATACATTTGTATAAATCTTCTATAGCTATCCTTGGCAAATCTTCCATTTGAAGTTTTATTTGCTAATGCAACTACTGTTTTATCATTTAAGCCTAAATTAAGAATTGTATCCATCATACCGGGCATTGAAACTCTAGCACCAGATCTTACAGATAATAAAAGTGGATTTTTTAAGTCTCCAAATTTTTTGGATACATCTTTTTCAATAACCTTAATCTCTCTATTAATTTGACTGATTAATTTTGAATTTAATTTTTTTTTATCCTTATAAAAAATTTCACAAACTTTAGTCGAAATTGTAAATCCCGGTGGAACAGGAAGTCCCATTCTTCCCATTTCTGAAAGATTTGAACCTTTTCCACCCAAAAAGTTTTTTGGGTTTTTTATTTTTTTTGATTCTTTTGACTTAAAATTTAAAATTAATCTATTCATTATTTGTCTTTAATAATTGAAAATTTATAAAATTTTGAAAGGTTTTACATAACATATTGATAAGTTCCAATCTGTTTTTTCTTAAAGTTTGATTTTCTTCATTAACTTGGACATTTTCAAAAAAATCAAAAATTTCTTTCTTTGCACCTGCCAAAATTGATAGTGATTGTTCAAAATTTTCATCATTACTAATGCTGGCGTAATACTTTTTAATCTCACTGATTTTTTTATATAAGTTCTTTTCAAAATCACTTTTAAAAATACCAGGATCAGTTGTATTAGTTATTTCGATTTCACTATTTTTCAATTCACTATCTAATATATTTGATGCTCTTTTATAGCTTGAGATAATATCTAGTCCTAGTTGGCTATTAATAATCTTATTTAGTTTATTCGCTTTCTCATAAGATGAAAATAATTTATTTAGTGAAAAAGATGAAATTGTAGCTTCAATTATATCAAAACGGATTTGTTTTTCTTTCATATAATATTTAAATCTATCTTTTAAAAAATTATGCAGTTCCTTATGTAAATTCTGATTATTAAAATCATGTCCTTGATCTTGATACAAACTTGAAGAGTAACTCAATAAATCATTTACTTTGAAATTTTTTTTATTTTCAATTATTGTTCTAATAATCCCTAGCGCAATTCTTCTTAATGCGAATGGATCTTTTGAACTAGTAGGTTTTTCATTGATACCAAAAAAGCCAACTAAAGTATCAATTTTGTCTGTAAGAGACAGCGCAACACTAAAAGATTTTTTTGGGCTTTTGGAGTCTGGTCCAGCAGGTAAATATTGTTCAGTAATTGCTAACGAAACATCTTTGTCAAATCCTTGATGTAATGAAAAATATCCACCCATAATACCTTGAAGTTCTGGAAATTCACCCACTAAATCTGATGTCAAATCTGTTTTACAAATTGAAGCTGACAATTCTACTTTTTCTTTACTAATCAATAATTCATCAGAGATCATTCCACCCAATTTCCTCATTCGTTGAACTTTATCAAAGTATGTTCCTAATCCCTTAAAAAAATTCATTAGCTTTAATTGAGATATTCTTTTAACTAAATTTTGATTTTTGTCTTTATTCCAAAAAAATTCTGCATCACTTAGTCTAGCTTCAACAACTCTTTCATTTCCAATCTTTATCAATCCTTTTTGATCTTTTTTATTTGAAACAATTAAAAATTCATTTGTTATTTGATTTTTATTATCAAAAGTTGGAAAATATTTTTGATGAGATTGCATAGTTAAAATTAAAATTTCTTTTGGGATAGACAGAAACCTTTTATCAAAGCTACATAACAAAATATTTGGATTATCAACTAAATTTACCACTTCATCAAATAATCTTGGGTTATCTGTTATAGTCAATTTTCTTTTACTTAGTATTTTTGAAAATTCTCTATTTATTAATTCCTTTCTTTTATCCTGATTAATAATAGTTCCTAAAATTTTAAAATATTTTTCATATGACTTAAAATCTGTGAAAATTTTTTTTTTCTCTTCAAAATCTTTATCTATATAAGTTGAATTTGATGAAGATAAATGATGAAATTTAAAATTAATAATTTCCTTATTGAATACTGACAAAATTGATTTTAAAGGCCTTCCCCAGTTAAGATCAAATTCACCCCATTTCATTGATTTTTTCCATTGAATATTTTCAAGTAATTTAGGAATAAAATCCTCCAATAAGTCATTGGTTTTTAATAATTTGGACTTTGTTTTGAAAAAATAAAACTCACCTTTTTCAGTTTTACTTTTGAATAAGTCTTTTTTTTCTATATTATTTGATCTTATAAAACCTTCTAGTGCTTGCTCCGGTGCATTAATGTTTGGTCCCTTTATTTCTTCAGGCTCTATTTTAATTTGTTTAACTAGGCCCTCAAAAACAACAACTAATCTATTTGGTGTAGATAATGAAAAGCTTTTATTTGATTTAATTGATTTCTCTAAAAAAAATTTTTGAAATTCTTCAAGAAGTTTGTTGCGTAAATTTTTTTGTAGACCTGCAGGGATTTCTTCACTAAATAACTCTAAAAAAAATTCTGCCATTTTAAACTTGGGTATCAATCCATATTGCAGCTGCCGCCTTAGTAATTTCTCTTATCCTTCCAATATATTCTGCTCTTTGAGCAACACTAATTGAGCCTCTCGCATCTAGTATATTGAACACATGGCTTGCTTTTAAACATTGATCATAAGCTGGTAAAGAAATTTTTTTTTTAACTAATGACTTAGCTTCAAGTTCAAACATATCGAACATTTTAAAAAGATTTTCTGTATTTGCATGTTCAAAATTATATGCGGAAAATTCTTTTTCAGATTGATGAAAAACTTCTCGATATTCAATATTTTCATTATTCCAGATCAAATCATAAACATTTTTTTTTCCTTGAGTAAACATACAAATTCTTTCAAGGCCGTATGTTATTTCTACTGAGACTGGTTTGCATTCAAAACCTGCCATTTGTTGGAAATAAGTAAATTGAGTTATTTCCATTCCATCACACCATACTTCCCAGCCAAGACCAGCCGCTCCTAATGTTGGACTTTCCCAGTCATCTTCAACAAATCTAATATCATGATTTTTATGATCAATACCAATAACTGATAAGCTATTTAGATAAAGTTTTTTTATATTTGAGGGAGAGGGCTTTATAATTACTTGAAATTGATAGTAATGTTGTAGTCTATTTGGATTATCTCCATATCTTCCATCCGTTGGTCTTCTTGAAGGTTGAACGTATGCAGCTTTCCAAGGCTTAGGACCAAGAGATCTTAAAGTAGTTGCTGGATGAAATGTTCCAGCTCCAACTTCCATATCATATGGTTGTAAAATAATACAACCATGCTTGCTCCAAAACTTTTGTAAATTTAAAATAGTATCTTGAAAAGTTTGAAACTTTTGTTTTTTTTTAATATTTTTAGAGGCCATATTTTTGCCAGACAGATTTTTCATCTAATATATTTGCTAACTGATCTACATAATCATTAGATGATGATAATTTTTTACTTAACCAGCCCTTTGATTTTTCAAATTTTTTAATTACCACATCCTCTCCGAATTTTTCTTTCAATATTTGATTTGCATCTCCAATTTCATCTATCAAACCAAGGTCTTTAGCTTTACTACCGGACCAAAATTCTCCTGAGAAAAGTTCTACCTCTGATTTTTTCAATTTTGAACTTCTGCTTTTTTCAACAACGTCAATAAAGTTTTTATGTAAATCTAACTGAATATTCTTCAATCTTTCTATATCTTCTTTTTTTTCATCAAGAAAAGGATCAAGCGTACTTTTGTTTTTACCAGCAGTATGAACTCTTCTCTCAATCCCAATTTTTTTAATTAATTCAGTAAAACCAAAAGAAGAATAAATAACACCTATCGAGCCAATTATTGAACTAGAATTTGCATATATTTCATCACCAGCACACGCAATTAAATATCCACCTGATGCAGCAACATCTTCTGCAAATACAATAACTTTCTTTTGATTTTTTTTAGCCTGATGTCTTATGAAATTATAAATTAAATGAGATTGAACTGGAGATCCACCTGGTGAATTTATAGTAATCGCAACACATAAAGCCTTTTTTACAGAAAATGCTTTTGAAATAATCTCTTCTTGACCTGAAAAATCTATCCCTTGCTTGAACTTTCCGACATTTCCAATTACACCAGTAAGCTTAATATGTGAAACGATTTTTTTCTTTTTAAAAAAAGAGAACATTTTTAACCTTTATAGAATTTTTTGTTGAATATAAAGACACCTTATAATTGAAGATTCAGGTGCGTCAATTGATAAGTAATAAATATAAACTTAATATACTAATTTGTTCACATAAATGGGAACTGTAATTCAACTTAAAAATCAAATTAATAATTCTTATTATCAGCTCAAAGATTCTGTTGAAGATAAATTATTATTAGTTGAAGAAAAGATAAAATCAAAGCTTCTTAGTGAAGTGGAGTTAGTCCAAAAAATGACCGATTACCATATCGACACTGGAGGTAAAAGACTTAGAGCTTTGTTAACTTTGGGAGCTGCAAAAATGTGTGGTTATTCTAAAGGAACGAGAGATATAAATTTAGCTGCCTGTGTTGAATTAATTCATGCAGCAACTTTAATGCATGATGATGTTATAGATAATGGTTCTATAAGGCGTGGAAAAAAAACTTTAAATAAAATTTGGAACAATCACTCTTCAGTATTAGTGGGAGACTATTTGTTAAGTAGATGTTTTGAGATGATGGTTGAAGATGGAAATATTGAAGTTTTAAAATTACTTTCTTCAACGTCCTCAAAAATTGCTCAAGGTGAAGTTTTACAACTTCAACATCAAGGTGAAGTTGATATGTTAGAAGAAACATATCTTAAAATTATAACTGCAAAAACTGCTGAATTATTTGCTGCATCAGCAAAAGTTGGAGCAATTTTGTCTAATGTGCAAAATAAAGAAAAGGAAGCGCTTGAGTCCTATGGAAGAAATCTTGGTTTAACATTTCAAATTGCTGATGATACTTTAGATTATAATTCAGAATTAAAATTGTTTGGTAAAAAAATTGGTCAAGATTTTTATGAAGGAAAAATTACACTTCCTACAATTTTGTTATTTCAGAAAGTAGAAGATAAAGCAAAAGAAAAACTTAAAAATATATTTTCAAAAAATGAAAGAACTGAAGATGATTTAAACTACACCTTATCTTTAATTAGACAATATAATATAATTAAAGCTTGTTATGAAAAAGCCCAACACTATATCAATTTAGCTTCTAATTCTTTATTAGTTTTTAATGAGTGTGAAGAAAAGAAAATTCTTAAAAATTTAACATCTTTTAGTTTAGCAAGAAATTTTTAAGGGCTTAATAAAGTTTTTACCCAATTATTATTTTTATCTAAAGTGTATTTCAGTCTTTCATGTATTCTGTTATCTCCATCTAGCCAGAACTCAATACTTGATGGTTTTAAACTCCAGCCAGACCAATGAGCGGGTCTTGGCACATTGTTTTTATCAGAATATTTATTTTTATAATCTTTAAGAGAGTTATAAAGTTCATCTCTATTTTGTAAAACATTGCTTTGTTTTGATGCCCAAGCTCCAATTCTGCTTTCATAAGCTCTAGTATTATAATAATCATCAGCAGTTTTATCATCAACTTGATTTAAGACACCAACTATTCTTATTTGTCTCAGCAAACTTTTCCAATGAAAGCACATTGATGCATTTGGATTTTCTTTTATTTCATTTCCTTTTTGACTATTTAGATTTGTATAAAAAACAAAGCCATTTTTATCAAAACCTTTTAAAAGAACCATTCTAACAGATGGATATCCATTTTTATTTGCAGTTCCCAAGGCTAAAGCATTTGGATCATTTATCTCTTTATTTTTTGCCTCAGCAAACCATTTTTCAAACAATACAAATGGATCATCAAGTTCTAAGAAGCATTTATTCAGTCCTAATGAGTTTTTTTGATTCATAATTTAAACAAAATAATCTATATAATATAAATAATGTCATTTAATACTTTTGGAAAGTTTTTTCGTTTCACCACTTGGGGAGAATCTCATGGTCCAGCAATTGGCTGCATAATTGATGGTTGTCCACCCTTAATTCAGCTAAAAAATCAGGATATTCAAATAGAACTGGATAAAAGGAAACCTGGACAATCTAAATTTACGACTCAAAGAAAAGAAAGTGATAAAGTTGAAATTCTTTCTGGTGTATTTGAGGGTAGGACTACTGGAACACCAATATCTTTAATTATATATAATGAAGATATGAGGTCAAAAGATTATAAAAATATTAAAGATAAGTTCAGACCTGGGCATGCAGATTTTACCTATTTTAAAAAATATGGAATAAGAGATTATAGAGGCGGCGGAAGATCTTCAGCAAGAGAAACGGCCTCACGAGTTGCCGCAGGTGCAATAGCTAAAAAAGTTTTAAGAAACAAATTGGGAAATAAATTTAAAATTTCTGCTGCTGTGACACAACTTGGAATTTTAGGCTGCGATACTCAAAGATGGGACGATAAAATAATTTATAAAAATCCATTTTTTTGCCCTGATAAATCCATGTTAAAAATTTGGGAAAAATACTTATTAGGCGTAAGAAAAGCGGGATCCTCTTGTGGGGCTATTATTGAGGTAAGAGCAAATGGTATCCCAGCTGGCTTGGGGGCACCAATTTACTCAAAATTAGATTCGGATATTGCTTCAGCTATGATGAGCATTAATGCTGTTAAAGGTGTAAATATTGGATCGGGAATGAATTCTGCGCAATTATCTGGAGAAGAAAATTCAGATGAAATTTCACAAAATAAAAAAATAATGAAATTTAGCTCAAATAACGCTGGCGGAATACTAGGTGGTATTTCTTCAGGACAACAAATAATTGTATCTTTTGCAGTTAAACCAACATCCTCAATTTTAAAAAGTAGAAAAACAATTAACAAGTTTGGAAAAAATACTACTATTTCCGTAAAAGGTAGGCATGATCCTTGTGTAGGCATAAGAGCAGTACCAGTTGGAGAAGCTATGCTTTCATGCGTTCTACTAGATCATTACTTAATGAATAAAGCTCAATGTAGTTAAAAATTATTTTTGTTTTTGCAAAACAATATTTGAATTCATTAGATCTAAAACTTTTTCTTCAATAGAACTTGAGTCTAGATTTGCTACTTTATACATATTATCAGGTAAATCTTGATCAATGAAAATATCTGGAAGAGTCATGGATCTAAATTTTAAATTAGTATCCATCAAACCTTTTTTTGATAAAAAATCAACTACGTGAGAGCCAAAGCCTCCAATAGATCCTTCCTCAATGGTCATTATTGACTCATGTGTGGTAGCTAATTGCCAGATCAAATTTTCGTCAAGAGGTTTTGCAAATCTTGCGTCTACAATTGTAATTTTTATTCCTTTTTTTTTTAAGTTTTCTGCAGCTCTTAATGTTTCATTTAATCTTGCTCCAAAATTTAATATAGCTAATTTTTTTCCTTCTTGAATAACTCTAGATTTTCCTATTTCTAATTTTTCATTTATTGAAGGTAATACAGATCCTAATCCTGTACCCCTTGGGTATCTGAATGCACAAGGTCTATCATTAATTTCTGTTGAAGTATTAATCATTCTCACAAGTTCTGCTTCATCACTTGCAGCCATTACTACAAAATTTGGTAAAGTTGATAAGTAAGTTGTGTCAAAACTTCCTGCATGTGTTGGGCCATCAGCACCAACTAAACCTGCTCTATCTATAGCAAATCTCACTGGTAAACTTTGAATTGCCACATCATGAACAACCTGATCGTAAGCTCTCTGTAAAAATGTTGAATAAATTGCTGCATAAGGTTTATAGTTTTCAGTAGCTAGACCAGCAGCAAATGTAACCGCATGTTGTTCTGCAATTCCAACATCAAAAGTTCTTTCTGGAAATTCTTTACGAAAAATATCAAGACCTGTTCCATCTGGCATTGCTGCAGTTATAGCAATTATTTTACTGTCTTTTTTTGCATGTTGAACTAAAGTATTTGCAAATACCTTGGTATATGACGGCAACTTACTAGAGCTTTTAGTTTGCTCACCAGTCTTAACATCAAACTTAGATACACCATGATAATTATCCTTAGCTTTTTCAGCAAAAGAATAGCCTTTACCCTTTTTTGTTTTGATATGAATTAAGATCGGTCCCTCATGTTTTGAGTCTCGTGCATTTTTTAAAATTGGAATTAGTGTATTCAAATCATGTCCATCTATAGGGCCAATATAATAGAATCCTAGTGAACTAAATAAAGTTCCACCCGTTACAGCAGATCTAAGTAAATCTTCAGCTTTACCAGCTTTTGCACTAAATCTTTTTGAGAAAGCAGATGTAATAAGTTTAACAGTTTCTCTTAAACTAAAATAGATTTTACCTGAAAAAATTTTTGCTAAATAAGTACCCATTGCTCCAACAGGTCTAGCAATTGACATGTCATTATCATTTAATATTACAATCATTTTTGTTTTAGATGCGCCAGCATTATTCATAGCTTCATATGCCATTCCCGCACTGATAGCTCCATCTCCAATAACAGCTATAACATTGTCAGATTTATTAGAAAGTTTGTTAGCTTCAGCTATTCCTAAAGCTGAAGAGATTGAAGTTGAGCTGTGTGCTGCACCAAAAGGATCATATTCACTCTCTTGTCTTTTTGTAAAACCAGATAGACCTCCTCCTTGCCTTAAGGTTCTTATTTTGTCTTTTCTACCTGTTAAAATTTTATGAGGATAACATTGATGACCAACATCCCATATTAATTTATCATTGGGAGTATTAAAAATATAATGCAGGGCAACACTTAGTTCAACTACACCAAGACTTGCTCCTAAATGACCACCTGTAACAGATACTGCATCAATCATTTCCTCCCTTAATTCATCAGCAACTTTTTGTAATTTTGTCTCTGGTATTTTTTTTAAGTCAGAGGGAAAGTATATCTGATCCAAAAATTCGTATTCTTTTTTCATTTATTCCTATTTAAAATATATTCTAGCGTACTTGATAAACTTTGTGATTTTGCACCATATTTTTTTAATTTACTATTTATTTTATTTATTAATTTATTAGCATACTTAATGGTATTTTTATGTCCTAGCAAACTAATTAGAGTTGCTTTACCCTTTTTTTTATCTTTTCCAGTTTTTTTTCCTGCAGTTAATAAACTTCCCTTATAATCAATCAAATCATCAGCAACTTGAAATAGTAATCCAATGTCAGCACCTATATTTTCAAATTTCTTAATTTCTTTTTTATTTTTTTTTTTAAGAATTAATGGTGCAACACAACAAAAACTAAAAAGTTTTCCTGTTTTTTTTATTTCCATTTAGACTATTTTATTTATTGAAACTATTTTGTGTTCATAACTTAGGTCTAAATATTGCCCTCCAGCAATTCCAAGATGTCCAGAACTTTCAGAAATCTTATTAATTAAATTGATCTTAATCTTCTCGGAAGCATTAAAATTTTTATGACTTAAAATTTCAAAAGCCATTGTCAAAAGTGAATTACCGGCTAAAACAGCTGTAGACTCTCCAAATTTAATATGCGTTGAGGCTTTGCCTCTTCTTATCAAATCATTATCCATGCAAGGCAAATCATCATGAATTAAAGAATAAGCATGAATGCATTCTACAGCTGAGCCAATAGCAATTAATGATTTATAATTTACTTTAAATAGTGATCCAATATCGATCAGAATTTTTGATCTTATTTTCTTACCACCTGAAAATAAACCATACTTCATAGGTATAATTAATTCCGATTTTTTTTGTTTTTTAATAAAATTTTTTAAAAATAAATTTGTATCTTTTGCTATTTTATTTAATTTTTTTTGCATTTTTTTTTGACGTAATTTTTAAAATATTCTCTTTTGTGTTTTCATTTATATTTTTAACACTTTTTTGAAATTTTTTTTCAATGATATTATTAAGTTTTAATAAATTTTGATAACTTTCTATCGAATTTTCCAAATCTTTTTGACTTTCTAGGTCTTCAATCATTCTGTTGGCCTCTTTCGTCAATTCTTCAAGAGATAAAGAATTATAATCATTTGGTAAATTTTTATCTTTCATATAATACTCTCAGATAATACATGAAAATTAAACTTGCAAATATTAAAAAAGCAAAAAAACTCCTTAATAAAAGTGAGTGTGTGGCGATACCTACTGAAACCGTTTATGGGCTAGCTGGTAACGCCTATTCTGATCGTGCTTGCAAAAAAATATTTAAACTAAAAAAAAGACCGAAAAATAACCCTCTTATTGTCCACTATTATGATAAAAAAAATCTAAGTAAGGATTGCTATTTTAATGAAGATTTTAAAAATCTATATAAAAAATTTTGCCCTGGTCCTATCACATTTGTTTTGGATTTAAAAAAGAATACAAAAATCTCTAAAATTGCTACTAATAAAAAAAACTCTTTAGCTGTGAGATTTCCAAAACACCCTATTACTCGAAATTTGTTAAGAAGACTAAATTTTCCTTTAGCAGCCCCGAGTGCAAATTTGTCTACAAAGGTTAGTGCAGTAAGCTCAACCGACGTAAGAGAAGATTTTGGGAAAAAAATAAGATATGTCCTTGAAGGTGGTAAGTCATCTATTGGTCTCGAGTCAACTATAATAGATCTTAGAAAAAAACCAAAAATACTCAGATTAGGAGGTTTAGATACTTCAACTATTAAAAGAGTGTTAAAAAAAAAAATTATAATAGATATTAATTCTTCAAAAATTTCCTTGCCTGGTCGATCCAAAGTTCATTACTCACCTGGTATTCCTATAAGGCTTAATTTTAAAAAAATTGGAGTGAATGAAGCTTTATTATCAGTAAAAAGAAATAAAAAAAGTAAATCTAATCATTATTCTTTATCCAAAAAAGGTGATTTGAAAGAGGCAGCAAAAAATTTATATAGAACTTTAAGAAAAATTAAAAAAAAAAATTATAAATCTATTGCTGTGAGTAAAATTCCTAATAAGGGATTAGGTAAAACTATTAATGATAGGTTAATGAGAGCCTCAAAATTCTAATGGATACTCAACTTGAAGTAATTGAATTATCGAAAACTTATAATAATAAAGAAGCTGTTAAAAATATTTCTTTTAAAATAGATAGAAATGAAATCATAGGAATTCTAGGTCCAAACGGTTGTGGAAAAACTACTACTATAGGAATGATTTTAGGTTTATTGAAACCTTCAAAAGGTAAAGTGCTTATAAACGGTATTGAGATAGAAAATAAAAGAGTTGATTTATTAAATAATCTAAATTTCATTTCACCTTACATAGAATTACCGAAAAAATTGACTGTTAGACAAAATCTTGAAGTTTACGGAAGACTCTATGATGTTAAAAATCTTAAATCAAAAATTGATTTTCTTATGGAGAAACTGAGACTTAGTGAAATTATTGATAAAATTACTGGAGAACTTTCCTCTGGTCAAAAAAATAGAGTGAGCCTTGCTAAATCAATAATTAATGAACCAAAAGTTTTACTTCTTGATGAACCAACGGCATCTCTTGACCCTGAAACAGGAGATTTTGTAAGAAGTTTTTTGGAAAACTATCAAAAAGAAAAAAAAGCGTCTATTCTACTTGCTTCACATAATATGGCAGAAGTAGAAAGATTGTGCTCCTCTGTACTAATGATGAAAAATGGTGAAGTTATTGACCAAGAAAGTCCAAAAGAATTAATTAAGAAACATGGTCGAAAAAATTTAGAAGAAGTTTTTTTAAAACTAACTAGAGAAAAAATATGAATTTAAATAAAATGTATGGTTTATTTTTAAGACATTTTTTTCTTATTAAGAGCTCTTTACCAAGAATTTTAGATCTTATCTATTGGCCAACAATACAAATTATTCTTTGGGGCTTCATTTCAAAATTTTTTTCAGTCTACAGTGATTATTACAGCAATACACTTGGTGTTATTCTAACATGTGCAATTCTTTATGATATTCTTTTTAGGTCAAGCATTAGCTTCAATATGCTTTTTTTAGAAGAAATTTGGAGTAGAAACTTTACTAATTTATTCATAGCTCCGCTGAAGCTTAAAGAAATAATCATAGCACTTATTTTTACAGCTTTGATAAGAACTTTAATTGGGCTAGTTCCAGCAATTATTTTAACATCTCCTTTATTTGGAATATCAATTTTAAATTTAGGTTTTCCTCTACTTCTACTTTTTTTAAATTTATATATGTTTGGAATAACTTTAGGTTTATTTGTAAGTGCTGGTCTTATAAGATTTGGCCCATCTTTTGAAAATATTGCATGGTCATCTTTATTTTTATTAGCTCCTTTAGGCTGTATATATTATCCAATAGAAATCCTTCCAAATTTTTTTCAGATAATAGCCAAAGGTTTGCCGCTTGTTTATATTTTTGATGAAACAAGAAATATATTAATAAACGGTTTTATAAACTATGAAAATTTGAAACAAGCATATTTTTTAAATCTAATTTATTTAGCTTGTGGAATTGGCTTATTTTATTTCTCTTTTTTAAAAGCTCGAATTAAAGGAACTTTAATTAATATGGGTGAATAATGGTGCGCCTGCTAGGAGTCGAACCCAGAACCTCCTGATCCGAAGTCAGGCGCTCTATCCAGTTGAGCTACAAGCGCATATAATATTAATATAACATTTTATGA
>Ga0315315_10003173_pt1 | contig 15072 bp, 9 predicted proteins | sample M140m3416metaG_FD_203699 | JGI IMG/M metagenome (GOLD analysis project Ga0315315, IMG submission 203699) | Ammonia-oxidizing marine archaeal communities from Monterey Bay, California, United States - M1 40m 3416 | ecosystem: Environmental > Aquatic > Marine > Intertidal zone | place: USA...
GGATCGAAGCCAAGGGTTGCAATAGCGTGCTTCGGAAGGCGATTAAAGCCTCAAATTCCCAAGAGGTTCTCATAAAACGCATTGTAGAATTGTACGGCATATCTGCGGTAATGGAGGAGGAAATAGCGTCTGTAGAAGCAAAAGTAAAGGAGGGACAAGACGAAATAGAGCGAAGGGAACGGAAACTTCATCATATGCACCAAAGGCTCTGTGTCGAGGAGGAGTCGAAGCGGCATACTCTTCTACGCTATATAAACGCTGTCAAGGCGTCAGTGAGTCTAGGAGAGCCCGGATGTGAAAAGGATAGGAAAGAGGTCGGACATATCGGCGCAGGGCGAATAAAATTACCGGACGCAAACCTTATGGACGAGGAAGCACACGCAATTGCATCCATGCTTCGAAATAACCAAACCATTGCTGAGCTCAATTTGAGAGGTAATTCTTTCACCGATGATGGCGCTCGAGCCTTTGCGTCTCTGCTATCGTGCCCAACTGCCCTCAGATATATTGACCTGAGATGTAATTGCATAACCCGCAAGGGTATCAAAGCCATTGTGGAAGCCCTGCAGAGATCAGACCGGGTAAATCACGTTCATGTTCACCCTGGCGGGAGGATAGAAGCTCTTGGAAACAATGACTTTGAGTCGAACAGAAAGAATTTGATCAGGGATCAAGAGCGAGAAGAAGTCGAAGAAAATTCATCTCCTCCATCTATCACCTCAGTTTGTATTGTAGACATAAGTGACAACGGACCGCAGGGAGAGAGCCACAATACCAGCTCAGGTGAGTGCGGCAGGTCAAAGTCCAAAAACGCACAAGATGCTAACACGCCTGGCCGTGTTCCGCTACACTGTAAGGAGGCCAGTCGCCAACTATCCCCCCACGCCCGGCATGCCGTATCCAAAGGAAAGCGTAGAGAGAACAAGGCTGGAGCACGCGCAATAAGACCAATATCTGAACGAAGCAAGCCGCAAATAAGTCCATTCTTGCAACCAGTATAAGGGCAAACAAGCTAGCAGTAATCGGATCGAAGTCTTTAAAGTGTCTAACGTTATTTACTCCCCAAGTGATGCCATAATCTTGGTGAGTCGTTCGTCGTAGTACCAGTCAATCCCTGAAGTTGCGATGGCTTCCGCTAATGCACGTCTTAAAACCACGTTCTCTTTGCTCAAAGTTGCTGACTCGTCGCTCTCATAAAGGGAATCATTTCCCTCAGTCATTATCGCCTTTGGCGCGACTCCATTGAATCTCTGCCACAAGTTGCGAGCCTTGCTCTGCAGCTCGCGGCATTCTGCATTCGTGGTCTCAAGCTTGGCTCGGAGTATCTCAACCTGCTTAATCTTCCCCAACGCTGATACAGTCTCTGAATCACGGTCACGAAGTGCCTCCCTTCTGAGGCAACGAGAAAAAATTTCCTCTCCTTCGGGATCATTATCGCCCGTCGAAGCTGTCGATTTAGAAATAACGGGGAAAGAAGTGCGAACTGCAGCAGCAGCAGACCGGAGTCGAGACAAGAGGAGACGCTCTTGCTGCGCACGGACAGTTTCGTCGAAAAGATCTTCCCTAAGCGTCTTTAGCATGCGTTCCTTTTTCCGCGCGACTTCGTTCCTTTTCGGCCTCTTCCGTTTGGCGTTCTCACAAATGCTGCTATCAGCACTGCGTGCTTTGCCCTGACGGAATTGTCCCGTTCCGGCTGCCTTACTTGTCTGCAGCAAGAAAGTTCCTTCCGTTCGCTCCGAAGAATCTGACAACGCCGTCTTTCCTTCTGCTTCTCGCAACAGCGCAGCTTTATAGTCTATGATCTGACTGTCGAGCCACTTCGCAACCTCTACCTCATCGGCATAAGCATCCTCGGCAGCGACGCTGATCATATTTTTCGTGCTGTCAACAGTGTCGTGCTGATTCAAGTCTCCCATCATACCATAAGATCCTAGGGTTGGACAGGACAGGGCTCTTCTTGTTATCGATGAACATGCTTCGATCATCTGCTGTAGGGCAGGGTTACGGCCCTGGTCTTTGCTGGATATAGACGAGAGGATATCATGATCTGGGAGAAGATCTGCGTTGACATGGGATTTCATTATGCCATCAACTACGCCCGATATCATGTTAATCTGCACCTTCGTATTCTCATTGTCCCAAGAGTTGCGAAGGAAACGAGGCCAGGCGTGATATATAACGCTTTCGGGACGTCAGGATATTATTATTATTTATTTGTGGTCGATGAAGTCGAGTGTGGAGGAGCGAGTTTGTCATTATTTACGAGTCGTATCGTCTTTTGGAACATAACCGGGAGTTCTGTCCGGGTTACTTTAGAAAGTCCGAGAGTGAAAAAGTCAGTAGCAATTATTGCTACTAGCTAGTATGGATAGCTACTTGATTGCTTGCTATTACTGTTACCTGCCTGTAGCGACATGAACAGATGCAACTCGATCTGGCCGAATGTGGCTACGAAAGAATCCCGCAATCATTATTTTGCCGATAGGTTTCAATATCATCAATGCCAAGTCGAAGAGACCCGTCTTTAGCTGTCGAAATTTTCTTGTCCCCTTTGGCATACCCAGAAGATTTAGAAGGTGCTTTGGACGACGCCGATCCTGTCGAAGGGATAATTTCACTAATCAAGATGCGTCTACCTGATGAGGAGGAGGAGTCATCGTAAATCTCATCCCAAAACTTCAAAATGTCCTCCTTCGTTACATCAAGCGCAGCGGCCGCCTCAGCTTGGGGCCTGCCGAACTGAAGCCTGCCGCTTGCAATTTCGGACCAATTCCTTGTCACCTCAATGGCAAGGCGCGTCACGGGCTCCGTCTTCTGGTCAACCACACTCTTGACATAAACAGAAATATCACCTTCGTTGAGAGGCTCTAGGTAGGTTGCTCGAACCCCATTCAAGAACTTCATAGTTGATTCAGTCAATTTTTGTGCTTGAGCTACATTCGACTGAACGACGAAGCTGATGGTCCTGGTATTGCCAATTGCTTTTAGAGCGGAAGTAACAATGTAACCCAGCTGCTGCTTCGTTCTAAGGTCCTCGAAGAATGGTTCATTGAGAATTGAGTTGATGATTTCAAGCATCACATGATCTTTATCGCTTTCTCCGAGGCACTGAATAACAACTTGGGTCGCTGAGTTATTGTTTGAAGAGTTGGGCTCTGAAACCGCAAGCTTAGTTGGATTCGAGCCCTCTTTCACAATCGGAAGCTTTATGGGCTCCAGTCGCGTTGGATATTGGTCAGCCGAAATCGTCTCAAAGGCCAATGTGCTGTCAATACTTTTTACAATGTCGAGTGCCTCGGTTTCGTCAAGATTGCCCTGAATGAGGGCCTCTCCCTTTCCAGAAGACCACAGAGACGACGCATATGCCTTCAGATCAGAAAGTGTAACTTTTTGCACTGCATCCAGAAGGTCGCTATTCGAATATTGAAAAGCTTTGGGCTGCATCAAAAGAGAGCTGTAATAGACAGCGTGCGCGTACGGCTGCTTTACGTTGAAAGCATTTAGACTTCTCAACAAATTGTCTTTGTATCGATCAAATTCTGCATCTGATTGCGGCAAAACATCAGCAACGTCTCTCGAGAGCTTCCTCGAGACGTACATTGCAAAGTCTTCAAGTTTATCATTGTAGCCCCCAAAAGTCAATCGAATACCGCGGGGAAGAACCTGAATATCATACGTAAGCCCTGCAAGCCTTGCATCATAAGCATATTCTTCGAGTACATCTGTGGCAGCACTTTGATATAGTGACGCCAAAGCGGCCTGTAGGGCCGACGAGTACACTTTTTCCGTGAGCAACTGAAAAATCAAGAACGCTTTGGGCTCATCAAATGTACTATCTTGCTTGAAATAAATTGTCCAGCGCCCTTCATCGCCGTCATCTCGAATCAGCGACGGAGGTTTGGCTGGCTTCATTTTGGCCTCAAATGATCGGGCTCTGGTATCGCCGACTTGCCCAGCAGCCTTCGCTTTGACCCGAAGGCCCTTCTCAGCTGGAATGAATTTATTTGGTTTCGGAAAAGCAATCCCAAGCAAATCAGCACGAACACTGTTAGCCCATTTGTCTTTTGTAGCGGCTGATATCATTCGCACGCCATATTTTGTACCGTACCACTTTTCCGCTCTATTAGCCTTCCCCTCAAAATCCTTTGATAGAATAGTGATGATAGAATTGTCTAGTGAGAACTTTGTTGCCAACTTTATTGTCGCACTCCTCGCTTCACTTCGTTGAACATCCGACGCAAAGGATGTTCTGGGCGAATTCGATGCCAGAAGGCGCGAATTGGTATCTCTGAGGGCAAGTCGCCTCGGTCCTGCAACGACTAGTGTAGGCGAAATGCTTGCATAGTCCGAGACACTCTTAACTAATGATTGAGCATAGCCACCGGAAGTTCCCTTCGACAGAAACCTCCACTCCAGCTCATTCAGCGCCAAAACTTCGTCAAACACATAATTAGGTATATCTTCTTCATTCATCATCTTGATGTAGGAGAAAACACCAGCGATGACATCATCGACTGAGAATAGAGAAAGGCAATTTGTCAGAAATGAATTCGCTCGAGAGATATTAGTTATTCGAATCTCAAAATGAAGTGAAACACATAAACAAAAAAGGTCTCACCATTTGCTAGGCCCTTGGAAGTTAATCCGATAGCAAGCTCGTACGTTTGAAAGTCGGAAAGCTCTGCGTTTGGCCCTGCCCCCAAAGAGTTTACCCAACCCTGGCGCTTCAAGTATGAAAGAAGAGAGCCAGGCCCCTCGTGCCCGAGTAAGTGAGAGACGTAATAGCCTGGCTTGACCAGCTCCATGTCAATAGAGTCCTTCTTTGATCTATACACCAATGGCCACGATATTGTCACCTGACGAAGGTCTTGAACTGGTACAATTTCAACAACACCTTTCGTCGCGGGAATGATATTGTTATCTTCCTTGAAAGGAGGTATGCCAGCCCACTTCTGTTCAGGAGGGGCAACATTCTTATTTGGAATTTTTGAGAACGGAGCAACCATCATTTTCTTTAGCACGTCGAGCGACTGAGGACCAACAATAGCAAGCGACATTTGGTTCGCCGAGTAATAAGTTGTGTAGAACTTGATGAGTTCTTCCCTCAAGTCGATTCCCTGCTTTTTTGTTCCGTCAAGAAGAGTCGCCTTGTTTCCTGTGTAAAACTTGCTAAACGGATGGTCCTGATTGGCTCTGGCTTTCTCAATCTGATAACTCCGAAATATATCAGACTGTAAGTTCTTAGCATTCTCGCTTTCAATTGCATTAAGTTCTCGAGCCGTTGCAGACTGCGTGAAAAGGGGCGACGTGAAGAATGAAGCGAATCGTTTCAAGGCCTCGCCAAGCTTGGTATCAATTCCTCCGTCAATGTTGAAATAATAAACTGTATCCTCGCTATCAGTATAAGCATTGGACGTGCCACTGTTGGCAGATAGGAACTGCTCGAACGATCCCTCTTTGGGGTAATCCTCGGTTCCAAGGAAGAGCATGTGCTCGCAAAAGTGGGCAAGCCCTGGGACTTCAGGTGGGTCCGAACAAGCACCAACATGAACGCCCATTGCCGCCGCTGCCTCCTGAGACGATGGGTCAGAACAAAGAAAGACCCTCAAACCGTTTTCCAGCGTCAATGCTTCATATTTGCGCTTGTCTCTTGGTGACTTCAGAATGTCCCCATTTAAGGCGACAAACGGTGGGACGGATACCATATCAGATTCAGAAGCAGCGACTATTCCTTTATCGCCACTGGCGACTGCTGGTTCGACCTTCATGAAAGGTATTGCCGACGCCGACGCAAGCATCGAATAAAGGATTTGACGCCGGGCCACACTGTCTGGATGATTTGGCATTCCATTGAGTTTGCTCAGCATCCCTCCTCCTCGGTCAACACCCTCGAACCCATTCTCATAGTCTGATGCGAAGAGTTTTTTGGATATGGCTTTCGGTTGAAAACTTGGGCAGGGAGGCCCTAAAAAGGCGGCGGTTATCCCGATATGACAGAGAAGTGACCAAAAAATTGAGGATACCATCTTCATTACCCTTCCACAGCTTTTGAATCAGGTTTGGGCCAAATCTGGAACTCAGCCAATCGTCGAGGAATCAGAAGGAGACACCGAGAAAATGAGTCGTCGAGTCAGCCAATAGAAGATACGAGCGTACATGGATTACTCGTAGGATGATTGAGGATACTACGAGAGTAGCTACTAGCTAGTAGTATAGGCCAATATTTTCACCTTTTCAGGCCCTGCACGTGCCGAGATGCCGAGAAAGGAGATGCCGATTCACATGCGTACTTACGAGCACGTAAATGCGTACATCGGCCGGGTGGTTGTAAAAATCGCGCTGCGCGATAGCAAAGCGCTACGAGCTCGTACTAGCTAGTATCCATTCTAGCTAGTAGCTCTTTTTTCTATGCATAATGCTCGAGTTAATACCTACGCTCGTAGTAAATAATACTGCAACTTCCAACTTCCACCGTGCAGCTTGCAGCACTCGCAAAAGCCGCCTCAAGCACCAAACCCCACACCTCTCGCCACCTTAGTAACCACCCACAGTTCAAGCCGAGCCAACGGTCATAGAGGAGGGAAGGCAATGATAAAGTCAATACTGATCGTCAACAACCATGGCAAGCCGAGGGTAACCAAGTTTTACCAGACAGTACCGCAGGAGAAGCAACAAGCGGTGATTCGTAGGCTCTATCATCAGGTAGTGAATCGGCCAGATTCTTTCTGCAATTATCTCGAGGGATCCATTCCGGAGCTGGGAGAGGGCACGAAAATTATTTACCGTCACTATGCGACGCTTTTTTTCGTCTTTGCTGTGGACTCACAGGAGAGCGACTTGGGAATTTTGGATTTGATTCAGGTTTTTGTCGAAGCGCTCGACAAATGCTTTGAGAATGTGTGCGAGCTTGATCTCATCTTCCACTCCGACCGGGTACACTGGATCCTCGACGAGATTGTTATGGGCGGCCAAGTGTTAGAGACAAATATAAACGCTATTTTGCAAGCCATCAACGATCAAGAAATAAGTGCCAAGGATTCCCTTGCGTCTGGAGGCGTTGGAAAATCTGTTGATGCCATACGTGGTCAGTTGGGGGCTGGAGTGAAACAATGGTGAGACCAGCTGGTCTGGGGATTCGGTTGAAGGCGTGAACTTGTAAGAATGGTAGGGGAAAAAATGGAATCCGTACATCACCTACTAATATGATATATAATATGAATAATAGACTTAGTAATTATCATCGTTTTTTAGACTCCTCATTGCCTCAGAATAAGCCGCCGACCCACCGCGATTCATCCACGGAGGCGCCCGCTCACGAATCTGTTCCAAGGCCTCGAGGTTTGAGTAGGGGATACCGCTTTTTGGCTCTGTATAGACCCCCAGAAGACCCGTGACGGGACAATATTTCCTTTTCGGTCTCGTTCCCATTGGCGGTGGCTTCGACTCCGCCCCGAGGTAATGAATGGCAACTCCGTCAGGCCTGCTCGCTTCCTCTAGCAGGATAGATGCCAGCGACCGACTTTTGAGACGCTTCGGGAGCACTCCAGCTTTCTTGGACGAAGCTGAACCGCTCCCGCCTCCCCGCCCCCTTTGGCGCTTCCTGCTCCCTTTCGTTTCTCCCTCGATCTCCTCAAGCTCGTCATATTCCTCCTCCTCGTCGTCACCTGAATCGTCTACAACGTCTTCCAGGAAGTCTATCCTTGCCGCAACGCGGTAGGCCCTCCCGTCATCGGCGTCGCCACCACCAGCGTCTCCAGCCACCTTGCGCGCTCGGTCCCGGCGCTGCTGCTTGCGAGAACGGCCGGACGACCGGCGAGAGGTTGTGGTAACACCCGGAATCTTAGAGCCTGCGGCCGCCATAGCGGCGTTCCACGCCGACCGCGCCGCTTTACTCATGGTCGTATCTTATTGTGAGCCACAGGGTCTAAGTTAAGTGCGAGGCGTATGCTTTGGAGCTTCCTGCTCCCTGCCCTCAGACTTCACCAAGTGTTATTGTTTTTTGAGGCTGGTGGTGGTGTCGTTCTCGCGTCTTGTTAATACGAGCGTAGTCTAGCTAGTATTATACGAGTCGTCGAGTAAAAAGTCCTGTATTCTAGCTAGGTACTTACGAGTATTAGCTAGTAAGTTGATCTCTATTATGCATACAGCGGCATGCATTCGTAGTACGAGTTACTACAGTAGAGGGGCAGGAATTTCAGAGTTGTAGCGGGCAGCACGTACAAGAGCCTCCACCTCATTTTTTTCAAGATGATGCCAAACCATTTAACGCAACAACAAGGTTGAGCCCCTCGAACAACCAGCGGACCAATGCAAAGTCGGCAGGTACAAGCATGAGCAAGCCACATCATGTATTGATGCTCGGGCTGGGAGCACGCTCGGCTGGCCACTCGGCGGCCGCCGCTGTGGCTGAACTCAACTATTTGGATGAAAAGGACAGTAACGAGCCTGGGGCCAAGGCAGTCCTTGAGGGGAAGCAGGATGGCGACCCGTCTCTCCAAGCACATCAGGATGTGGATTCAGAGGAGGGACGCCAGCAGCAGAGGTACCAGCACCAGCGGCAGCAGCCGTCTTGGCTTCACGACGAGAATGAGGAGAATCCGAAGGCAACAAAAAAAAATGCCGACAAAATAAAAAAGCACGAGGAGAGAGAATCGACGGAGGTCAATCACTTGATGGACGAAGACTATCTAACAGCAAGATACCAGAATAGATTATCTCGAGCTAAGGAGAGCAGCAGTACCAGCAAATCATCCCAATTCTGCAGTCCTATCGAAATCGCCATTATCAACTGTTGTGATACGGGAGTGCATCAAGCAGAAGTTGTTGAGTCATTGTTTGACGAGATGACACGTGGAGCCAATTGTGGGCACCTTACCAGCGGGCGCGAGGAACGGTTTGTTGCCATTATATCGCAACACTGTCACACCCTAGCAGACAGGGTCCTCTGCCTTGCAATTCTAGAACGGACTAAGGAGCACGATGAAGTCTCGGCCGCTAGGTTCAGGAAGAAGCGTAAACACGATTCTATCACTACGGAGGAGAATGAGACCGTTGACAACAGCCATAACAGCCATAATGATGCCCAATCCAGAACGTCGGGAAAGAATACAAAGCTCAACACCGATACGATGTCTCGAAGAAAGCATTTTGATTGCCACAAATTTGCCAAATTTTTGTCAGCTGGAGGGTTGAAAGTTTTGAACCAGTGGCTTGCAGATGCAACTACACCGACTGAAATCAAAGGTCGACCTAAACCTCGGGCAAGTCATACTGGCCCGATCATTTTACCTCTCTTGTCAATTTTGAGTTCTATTCCATTTCGAATGGATCTTGTGAAGGATAGTCAAATCAATAAGCAAGTGAAAAAGCTGAAAAAGACTGTGGAGAAATTAATCGATTCTTTTGAGATCGATGACGAAGACGACCTTAGCGATAACAGTGATGATACAGAGGGGACGCCAACACCGAAGACCCTGTCGGATTTTTGTCACCCGTTGTCTGGAGGTATGCCTGTCGTTGCAGTCCAAGAAAGTGTAAACGAGTTGATGGATACCTGGAGGATTGCAGCCATCGAGGAGAAAAGGCGCTCTGAAGAGGAGTCCAAAGAAGGTACCGACTCACAATTCGAATTTTCTCAATCTTTCAAAGCCTTAATGCGAGATAGGCTGGATATGATGAATCTCGTGGAAGCTGGCGAGGTCCCAAAACCGAGCTGGTATCCAAGCGAACCAACAAACGCGAATAGCGAAGCGGAATCAAAAGAATCGGGGGAGGAGGTAGCGCACCGGAACCGCATGAAAGAGAAAGCTGCCGCATCGGCTGCCGCAGCCAAACGCGAGCGAGAATTGAAGAGGCGGATCATCGAGAGCAAGGAACAAGAGCTCAAGGCAGTAAATGCAGCTAGGTCCGAGGCAGAGAAGCGCGCGAAAGAAAAATCGGAGGGATATCGTAGGAAAATTCAGGAAGAAAACGTTAAGCGTAAGACGGAAGAGCAGAAGAAAAAGAAGACAACCGAAAGAACGCAACAGATGACCAAGGTGACATGGGCGGACAGTAATCCAAAGGCGAAGGCAAACAATGTGGAATGGGAGAAGGTATTTGTGTACGAAGACGAATACGCTGCAAGTGACGAGGAGGAAAAGAACGAGGAGAATATATCAGAGGCGAATGTGGAAGAAAGCGATCTCGAGGATGAAGGAGCAATGTTCCCTCTACCGTTCACAATATGAACACTGGATAGTTTCTAGAACCTTTTTACATATAATAGTATTTGACTGCATAGGCACATAAAGCGTTGTTCCTCGAAATTACTGCGTGGTCGCAGAGTTGTACCTGGAATGGTCAATAACCAACCAAGCACATACGTGACAGAGTACGAGCTCGTAATAACTGGGCAGGCAGTGACGTAACGCTCCAAGACACGTAGTTTGAGAGCTGTTCAAGAACTAAATAATGAGAAAGCACTCTTAGGATAAAAGTATCAAACCTCCTGTCTTCTAATTTTAAAACTGCCTTTTGGTGAACTCGAATTAGTCGTGCTTCTTACTGGGAGAGGAAGGTGGTAATGCTCGTACAAAGTAGTGAAAGGGATGGTCGCACACAGCCCGCAGTCTCACGGGCAGGCGGAGACTCCAGGGGCCGGCAGGGCCGAGGATATTACCCTCGTCTTCCATCTGGGGTGCGTTCAGAGTGACAAAACGAAGGAAGCACAGGACTCCCACAGCAACGGATATCCATCTCCATAATTCCAAATTATCGGCCTTGCGCAGTCCGAAAACTTCGGCGCCACCCCATATGGCTCCTGCGCCCCCAATAACCTCAAGGACGATACGAAGAAGGAGAGCCACCAGAGCAAATAAAGAAAACACCATACTGTAGAGAATGTTGTTCAGCTTTCTCGACTCCTTCTCGCCGTCTTGTAAAATCACAAGCAGCGCTATGTGAGGCGGAAACTGCTTTTCATCCTCCGGATCGAGGAAGTAGTTTGGAACTAGCAAGCCTCGGTTACTTATCTTCTTTCGCAGCACAGGCGGCGTGACGACATCGGTAGGGATTGCATGGGCAACCCGATTGAACTGATCGCGAATGAACTCAGCTGGATTGTTGAGCTGGTGGTGCAAGTACCCGAGGGACAACACCCGAACCAAGGACGGGAACGCAAACCTGGGGTCCGCTTCCTTCCGCTCAATTTCGGCTTCGTATTCGCTCAAAAGCAAGCAGCACAGGGTATGATGGGGTTTGATCCCTCTTTCATGTTTGTACTTCAGAAACCGCGGTAGCTCAACGTCGCTCTTCTCGATCATTTGGCGTAGCAACGCAAACGAGTGCTTTTGTTGAAGGAGCTTATCTGGGTCGGGCAGAATCGCTTGGTACGTTTTGAACTCGGCCCGAATGGTTGCCGCGTCGTACTTTTCGGATTCCAAGGTCGCCTTGACTGCACTGGCTGATAAGCTGTAACTTCCGTTGCCGGTCGCCACCGTCGGTGACTCAAGATCATCGAAGTTGCTGTCAACGCTGCCATCGTCGTAATCATCCGCAGAAGCCACGACTCGAAGAGATGTCGAATGGTCAACAAGGGTGTTCGAGGTCATTGCGCAAGGCTGCTGTCGTCGTCAAATGTTCGGCTAATATACTAGCTAGGCAACACACAGGGGTGCTGCACTTGAACTCTGAAGACAAGCGGGGCACGACAACTGGATCTAGTTTCCGAGGCCCCTTTGAAATTATGTTGATGCGAGAAGCCCAACTTTTTTGGAACTGAACCGCAAAAAAGAAAAAAAAGAATGGATGGGGATTGAACGAGAGAAATTACAAAGATGTAGATCTGACAAGATCCTGTCCTTTGAGCGTCAGCGCGGCGCGCTTGCGCAGTTCTCAAAACTATAATATATATATGGTACTGGCTAGTACAATATTTCCAAAAATGATTTCCATGCCCCTTCAATCAGGGATGCACACTGCACAATATGCTCGTACTAGAGTTAAGTGTACACGGTGTAGACACACCCATCCATCATCTTCGGTCACCGTCGGCCACAGCGCAGTCAGAGGATCCATTGGACTTGTATTTTTTGTCTTTATTTTCTTGGACGGCAGTCACCACCTCTGATAAACCGCTGCTATCCTAGCTGCAAGATAGCATTCAATATGAGGTTCGACCTGGACGGCCTTGATGTCTTTTTCCCGTATGAAAGGATCTACCTCGAGCAGTACCAGTACATGCGGGCGTTGAAGCAGACGCTTGACAGTGGCGGGCACTGTCTTCTCGAGATGCCGACTGGTACCGGCAAAACAGTGTGCCTCCTCTCTCTCATCACTTCCTATCAGTTCGCCAATCCCGGTGCGGGCAAACTCGTGTACTGTACCCGCACCGTGCCTGAGATGAATGGCGTTATGGAGGAGCTCGCCACGGTTCTTGCCTCCAGGACCGAAGAATTGGGACTCGACGACAAAGAAGACCACGGTTCAGCGGCAGCGAATCAAGACGTGCAGGTGACAGATATCGAAGATGTGGCAGGCAAGCGTAAGCCATCAGAAGCTTCCAAGGCGGATGGGGCCTCTTCGGACAACGGAAGTGGCACGCGCAAGAAACGGCGGCGGGTCTACCGCCGGAAGGGTGGTCCACCCATGGGCCCAATCTCCGATGGCAAGGGTGCTGGCGGATCTGGTGTTTTGGCCCTTTGCCTTTCCTCCCGACGGAATATGTGCGTCCACGACCGTGTGGTCCAGGAGTCTGATCGAGAGGCAGTCGATGCTGCCTGCCGAGCGATGACGGCGTCTTGGGTGCAGGAAAGAGCCAAGGAGAATCCTGGATCCATCGAGACCTGCCCCTATTATGACGTTTTCCACTCGGCCGGAGAAGCAACGACGCTGCCAAGTGGTGTCTACGACCTAGAAGAGTTAAAAAAATGGGGCAAAGGCAAGGGATGGTGCCCGTACTATCTCACTCGCCAAGCTATCAATCATGCCAACATTCTCGTCTTCAACTACCAATACATGTTGGATCCGAAGGTGGCGAAAATGGTATCCAAGGAGCTCGAGGCAGAGAGTATCATTGTTTTCGATGAAGCACATAACATTGACTCGGTGTGTATTGAGGCCCTTTCGGTTAACATTAATGAGCGAGGGTTAGAGCAGGCCACGAGATCCCTCGGTCGCCTTTCGTCTGAGGTATCGAGGATCAAGGCATCCGATAGCGAGAGGCTTCAGGCGGAGTACCGCAATCTGGTTAGTGGCCTTATTGACCAGGGACTGCTCAATGCGCCGGCAGCCGACACGGGCCTCGGGAGCAATGCGTTGAGCCCGGATGTTCTTCACGAGGCTGTCCCTGGAAACATCAGACGAGCTGAGCATTTCATCTCCTTCATGCGCAAGCTTGTCGAGCACCTAAAGGGCCGACTTCGAACTGTCGCAGGTCCAAACGGTGGGGTAGAGAGCGAAACACCTTTGGCATTCTTACATCGCCTCATTAATAAGACATCGCTCGAAGCCAAACCACTGAAGTTCGCCTACTCTCGGCTCACTTCTCTGCTCCGCACGTTGCAAGTGTCGAACCTGGATGATTTTAATGCTCTCACCGATGTGGCTGACTTTGCTACGCTACTCAGCACGTATTCTGAGGGCGTTGCCAAGTTCGCAATAATTATGGAACCCAATGCCTCATCGATTCCGGGTGCGTCAGATCCTGTCCTTCAGCTTGCTTGCCTGGATGCATCACTTGCTATTGCACCCCTCTTCAAGAGATTCGGGAGCGTCGTAATCACCTCTGGCACTCTATCTCCAATTGACTTGTATCCAAAGCTTCTCCAATTTGAGCCACGCGTTTCAGAATCCCTGCAAATGTCTACATTTCGACCCTGTATTCGCCCCCTCATTATTAGTCGAGGATCGGATCAGCTAGCTGTTTCTACGAAGTTTGATGATCGTGGCGATATGGGTGTCGTTCGGAATTACGGCGCCATGCTAGTCGAACTTTGTGCGAGCATTCCAGATGGCGTCGTCGCATTTTTCACCTCGTATAGCTACATGGAATCCATAATATCGGAGTGGGATGGGATGGGAGTTTTAAGGCAACTGACCAAGCACAAACTAGTTTTCATCGAAACTAAAGATGTCGTCGAAACAACGCTCGCGTTGGACAACTACAGACGTGCCTGCGATTCGGGACGAGGCGCCGTCTTCCTTTCTGTCGCAAGGGGCAAGGTATCAGAGGGGATTAATTTTGATCGGCACTACGGTCGGGCGGTTATTATGTTTGGCGTGCCCTTTCAATATACGCTCAGTCATATTTTGCGGGCACGCTTGGAGTACCTCCAAACGCACTATCAGATTCGAGAGCAGGACTTTCTCAACTTTGATGCACTTCGGCAAGCCTCTCAGTGCGTCGGCCGCGTAATTCGCAGCAAGACAGACTACGGCCTCATGATCTTTGCAGATAGCAGGTATAACCGTCACGACAAGCGATCCAAGCTTCCTAAGTGGATCCTTCAATTTCTTTCAGATCAATTCCTCAACCTTTCGACCGATATGGCTCTCCAACATGTAAGGCACTTCAACCGGCAGATGGCTCAGCCTGTTGACCAGGTAGCTCTACAAAGCGTGCTTTTAACGATTGACGAGGTTGAGAAGATGAGTCCACAGCAAGACGTACTTATTGAGAAATCTGGTGAAGGTGGAGCAATGCTTACCGAGACAGTAAAATAAAAAAACACTGCTAGATCTATAGCATTATTCGCAAAGACTAAAAAGCTTCCTTCATTCGAACTGCAGCATTCGGCGTAACTCTTTGTTCTATAACATTTCATACATCAAGAACGTCCACGCGAGCGGCGGAACAGCCTACTTAACGGCGATCTCCTGGGAGACGCCCTTGTGCCCCCGTTTCTCCTCGAGGGAGATGGACCTTGAGATGCCGAAGTATCTTCATCAGATATGGCAGCTCCACTATCGACTACCGCCACGTCCTCGGTTGGATCATTGGTGGAATGGAGGTTAAGGTCAGATAAACCAATCTCGCTTGCAGATTGTGAGTTTGCCCAGGAGGCCGGAGGCGGAGTTTCTGCGTATAGAGCA
>Ga0315315_10003174_pt1 | contig 15072 bp, 16 predicted proteins | sample M140m3416metaG_FD_203699 | JGI IMG/M metagenome (GOLD analysis project Ga0315315, IMG submission 203699) | Ammonia-oxidizing marine archaeal communities from Monterey Bay, California, United States - M1 40m 3416 | ecosystem: Environmental > Aquatic > Marine > Intertidal zone | place: USA...
CAAGTTTTAACTGATTTTATGGCAAAAATTAAAAAAAAAAAATCATTAACTCTCATTTTAAGGAACTACTTTATAACTGGTGTAGTTGTTCTTATACCCATTGCTTTTACTCTTTATTTAAGTAAATTTTTCATAACTTTTTCTTCTAAAATAATTCCTGAAAACATAAATCCAAATAGTTATTTACCTTATTCAATACCAGGTATTGAAATTATTGTTTCAGTTATTTTTATTACAATAATTGGTGGGTTATCATTGTCTTTTTTAGGAAAAAAAATTTTAAAAATAATTGATGATTTATTTAAAAGGATACCATTTTTAAGAACTATTTATTCTGCAATAGTTCAAATGACTGAAACATTTTCAAACAAAGAGAATGATAAAAAAAGTGTCGTTCTCATAGAGTATCCTAGAAAAGGAGTTTGGGCAGTTGGTTTTGCTACTAAAGAGAATAGAGGTGAAATGGCAAAAAAAACTAATCAAAAATTAATAAATATCTTTGTTCCAACAACACCGAATCCAACAAGTGGTTTCTTGTTAATGTTTCCCTTAGACGAAGTTATTTATCTAGATATGACTTTTGAGGAAGCTTCTAAATTTATTGTTTCAGCTGGAACATCATCTGGAAATAATTAGGCAATATCATTAATTATATCAGCACGATCATATAACTTTATTAGTGGTTTGAATTTACTAATATCTTGGTTTGTATTTTCAATCCGCTTAATTTCTTTTTCAGCTAATAAAAATAGGCTGTAGTTATGTACTGGATCTGCTAATTTAAAATTTTTAACACCACTTTGCTTGAATCCTAAAATATCACCAAATCCTCTTAATTTCATATCTTCTTCAGATATTTTAAAGCCATCGTTTGAATCTTTTAGAATATTAATTCTTTTTCTCGCATTTTCACTTAAATTAGATTTAAACATTAATATACAAGAAGACTGTTTAAAACCTCTTCCAACTCTTCCTCTTAATTGGTGTAATTGAGATAATCCAAATTTATTTGCATTTTCTATTATTATTACATTTGCATTTGGAAAATCGATACCAACTTCAATAATAGTTGTTGAAACCAATATATCAAATTTTTTACTTAGAAAATTATTTAAAATAATCTCTTTTTCCTCAATCGAAGTTTTGCCATGAAGTAACGATACTTTATTTGGAAATATCTTAGTTAAAAAATCATATTTTTTAACAGCAGATTCATGGTCAATTTTTTTTGACTCATCAATTAATGGGCAAACCCAAAATATCTGATTTCCAAGATCAATTTCTTTTTTGATGAATTTTATTACGTCTTCAATTTTATTTTCAAGTTTACTATAGGTTTTAACAGGTTTTCGCATTTTAGGTTTTTCATATATAATTGATAGATCCATATCGCCATATATAGTCATTGTTAGTGTTCTAGGGATAGGGGTTGCTGTCATTAATAATATGTCACAATTCTTTCCACCTTTATCAGATAATTTTTTTCTTTGGTTTACCCCAAACTTATGTTGTTCATCAATAATTATTAAACCAAGTTTTTTAAATTCAACCTTTTTTTGAAAAATAGCATGAGTGCCAAATATAATATCTATCTTATGTTTTGATAAATTACTTAAAATATCTTTTTTATCTTTATAAGAAGATTTACCAGAAATTAATTCTATTCTAAGATCTTTATGAAATAATTTTTTAGCTAATAGATAATGTTGTCTGGCTAATATTTCAGTTGGAGCCATCAGGGCAACTTGAAATCCAGAATTAACTGTATTGAAAGCAGACAATAAAGAAACAATTGTTTTTCCACTACCAACATCACCCTGCAAAAGTCTAAACATTTTGTTTGAAGAACCTAAATCTTTATTTATTTCTTCAAGAGTTTTATTTTGATCGTTGGTAAGTGTAAAATCTAATTTGGAAATTATTTTATTTTGTTTATTTAAATTTATTATTTTTTGGGTTTTTTTAATTTTTTTAATCTTTTTTCTAATTTCAGAATTTACCAAAAAGGTTGAAAAAATCTCATCATAAGCAAGTCGTTGATAAAATTTTTCTTGAAATTTCCCTATATTTTCTGGTTTGTGCAATTCTTTGATAGAATTATTCCAGCCAATGTTATCAAAGTTTTTCATTATTTCGTTTGAATGCCATTCCTTAAAGTTTGGTAATTTACTAAGAACTTCTTTAATTATTTTATTGTATAATTTTTCACTTAAACCCTCAGTTAAAGAATAACTGTTATGTTTCTGTTTAATTAAAGAGGCATTTTCAGAAACATGTTTTGGATTTGTTAATTGATATTTATTCTTAAAAAATTTTATTTTACCACTTATTGTTATTTCCTTTCCTATAGGCAAAATTTTCTTTATATAGCCTTCGTAACTGTTAAAAAAAACGCATTCTATTTTACCAGTTTCATCTTCACACAAAACTCTATTAGGTAAATTACGGATTCTTGGAAATTGATATTTTTTTGGAATTATTGTGATTGTTTGATTTTCTTCAATCTTTAAATCTTTAATTTTTGTAGATTTACTCCTATCTGTATAAGATTTAGGTAATTTCCATAAAAGATCAAAAATAGTATTTATTTTTTTCTTTTTTAACAAATCAGATGTTTTTTTACCAACACCCTTAATTTTACTTAGGTCAGATAATAAATCTATATAATTACTTTTAATATCCATAAACTAATAATATATTCTAATAATGTCCCTCAACATAGATCAATTAAAAAAAAAGATTATTTATCGATCAAATTATCGCGGCACAAAAGAAATGGATAAACTACTTGGAGCTTTTACTAAAAAACATATTAATCAATTAGAAGAAGAAGATTTAATACAATTAATTGAATTATTAGAAATTGACGACAATAATTTATATAATTTCTATAATGGTTTAAATACAGATATTAAATTTAAGAATAATAAAATAAATTCATTATTCAAAAATTTTAAATTTTGAAGATGTTTTTAATGGCGGAGAGACTGGGATTCGAACCCAGGAAAGAGTTGCCCCTTTGCCGGTTTTCAAGACCGGTGCTTTCAACCGCTCAGCCATCTCTCCGTGAGCAAGGTTTTATAAGTATAATATTAAAATTCAACAAAAAAACAGAGGTATATTTTTTAAAATTTTTTGATTTAGTCCTAGTTTGGTCCTAGTTATCCTATAAAATCCTACAATATGAATCTTACGAAAAGTTTTGCAATTTTATTTATTTGTTTGATTGTGATTGCTAAAGTATCATCAAAAGTAGCACCTACATCGGCAAAAGCTTTAAGAGCAACATCACCAGAAATCTCAAAGTCTGAATGAAAAATTATAAAAAAAAAAGAAAAAAATATCCTGGTAGAATGACTAAATTGGAAATGCTTAAGTCTGAAAAAGAAAGACTTAAATGGGAATTAGACAAAACCAAAAAAGAAAGTGATGATTTTTTTAAGATGATTATATTTGTTATAGGTTTCTTATTACTTTCTTATCTATTGGGTTTCTGGGGTACAGAAAGTGGACCAGCATGGAAATTATAAAATTATGACATTTAAATGCCCCGAGTGTGGAAGTAAGAATGATAAAATAAGAGGATATGAGTTCTTTGCTAAAGATTTAGAGCCATCTGATCCTTGGTCACAAGAGTTTGAATTTATTAATTGTCCAAAATGCACAAGATCTATACCTGGATCTTTAGGTTATCGATACGGTAAGACAAAGACATATGATAAAGCTAAAAAAAAATGGAATGATAAGTTTAAAAATCTATTTAGAGAGTATTTAGTTAAATGATATATTTAATCATGTGTGCTATAAGTACTTAATTTTATGGTCAATGAATATGAGTTATCAGTAAAGTATCTTAAAGGAAATTTTAATTATAAAAATTTTTGTAAAGAATTGGATCTTTTAGTTGATTTAAGGTCAAAGGATGAAGAGTTATGGCGTTTGGCTCCAGAAATTACTAGGTATATTGTTTATCACTCACTTTTTAACAAGCTTTTTAAATTTAATATAATTCAAGAAGTTGGAAATGAAACTAAAGACGATATTGAATGGGAAAATAATCAAAATAAAATCGACTCAGATTATTTTGATAAAAAAAATTTAAAATTACGTAAATGGATGTTCAACAAATTATGCAAAGGTACATTATTTGAGGAAATAAACTCAAACTTTAAATTAATTTACCAGTTTCCTATGAGTACTTATGAAAGTTTAATTTTTTCAAAATTTAATAAAAGATATTACCATTTTTCATTTTTACCATCTTACGATGATAGTTTTACTAAAGTAATTACTGATGTAGCATCTTGCATTCATAGAGTAAGTAATTATTTCGACAAAAAATTATCGAAAAAAGAATTTTTTGATAAAATACTTGAAGATCATAGAAGAGATGGCAAATTAATAAAAGGTAGAGATGATCACTTTTTTGAAGATATTAATAATGAAGATATAAATTACTGGCATTTACTTTCATATGATAATTTTGATGAAGATTATTGGGACAGGCAAGGTGAAGAGGAACGTTTAAAAATGAAAAAAAAGGGATTAATAAAATAATATCTTTATTTAAAAGATAAATCTTGGTCCTAGTTTGGTCCTAGTTTTGTAGCATAGGCAAGTCATGAATAATGCATTTTTCGTAAAAGCTAAATTTTAAAAAGGAAGCAATGACTTGATAAGTATGTGAATCGTTTTAAAGTGGGTAAGGGTTTCTTGGAATTTCAAGACCGGTGCTTTCAACCGCTCAGCCATCTCTCCGTTTAGAAGCTTTTATAATTAATAATATTTAATTCAACTATAAAATAGTCTATTTAATCTTAATATTTAATTCATTTATAAATCTATGAACGATAACTTTAATAAAGGTTTGATTTTAACATCACTAGGTTCATTTTGGTGGGGCTTCATTGGTGTTATATATTTTGAGTATGTTTCATTTATTGGTCATGTAGAATTAGTTGTTCATAGGTGTTTATGGACTGCAGCAATGTTAATTATCACAACTACTTACTTAACTAAATGGAAAATTTTTTTCAATTTAGTGAAAAATTTAAAAAATTTATCTTATTTATTTTTTTCTGGATCATTAATTTTTATTAATTGGGCAGTATGGATTTATGCAGTAGCAACAGACAAAATAATAGATGCCAGTTTTGGTTATTTTATAATGCCAATTATCAGTGTTATGTTAGGTTATATTTTTTTTAATGAAAAACTAAATAATAAAAGAATTTTCTCTATTTTATTAGTCATTATTTCATTACTGATTTTAATTTTTTTTAATCTAAAATCACTTCCATGGGTTGGTCTTATAGTTGCTTTTAGTTGGGCATTTTACAATCTTATAAGAAAAAAAATAAACATAGATACTGACATAGGTTTACTTATAGAAAGTTTGTTTATTTTACCTTTTGCTTTAATAGTTTTTTATTTCATAATTCAAAATGGAAATAATGATTTTAGTTTAGCTAAACCTGGTTTAAGTCTTCTTTTATTATTAGCAGGACCAATGACAGTGATTCCTTTATTTTTATATGTGAGGGGTGTCGAGTTAATTGGATTGGGTCCAACAGGAATGATATTCTATATTACACCTACATTACAGTTTATTTTAGGCTATTTTTATTACAATGAAGAGTTTTCATTAATAAAATTTGTAAGTTTTATTATCATTTGGATTGCTGTAATTATATATCTTAAAGATCTTTATGAAACTAATTAGAAATTTAATATTAATTTTATTTGCTTTATCAACCACTGGTTTTGCAGAAATAAATAATGAATTTGAAAATTGGAAAAAACGATTCAAAACTACAGCATTAGAAAATCAAATATCTGAAAAAACATTTGATACAGCAATGTCCCATGTAATTTTTTTACCAAAGGTGATTGAATACGATAGATTCCAACCCGAATTTTATGAAGATACTAAAACATACGTAACCAAAAGAAGCTCCGATAGTAAAGTTAAAAAAGGTATTAAACTTTATAAAAAAGAATACGAACTAATAAATAAAGTTGAGAAAAATTATAATATTGAAAAAGAATTACTCTTAGCATTAATGGGTATAGAAACAAACTATGGAACTTACGTTGGTAAAATGGATATTTTATCTTCATTAGCAACCTTAAGCTTTGACAAAAGAAGATCTGAATTTTTCACAAATGAATTGCTAATACTTTTAAAATTAATAGACAACAATCAAATAGATTATCAAACTTTATATGGTTCTTGGGCAGGAGCTTTTGGTTTTTTTCAATTTATGCCATCAACAATTAAAAATCATGCAATAGATTTTAATAATGATGATTATATAGATCTAAAAAATCCTTATGACTCTTTTGCATCAGCTGCAAATTATTTAAACAATATGGGATGGAATAAAAATACACCGTGTTTCTATAAAATAGAATTAAATGAAAACATATCGGAAAAATATTTAAACACTTCAGCTAAAAAATTAAAAAATAAAAAAAAACTTAAATATTTTAAAAAATATATGGAAAATGATTATAAATTTTTAGACTCATTAAATCAAAATATTAAAGTAGCGATAATCACACCTGATAAAGATATAGTACCAGATGCTAACCAATTATCACCTGCTTATATAGTTTTTGATAATTATGAAATAATTCTAAAATGGAATCGTTCACTTAGATTTGCTCTAGCTGTTTGCACCTTAAAGGATAAAATTAAGAATGAATTATAAAAACTTAATATTTTTTTTTTTCATTTTGTTAATTGGTTGTGAAACTTCAATTAATAAGAATGCATCAAAATTCAAACCTGAAAATAAATATAAAAATTCTGGTTTTGCGCTAATTTATAATGATGACCTAACTAATATTAAAGAAATAGAACCAAGATCTCTAATGATTTATCACAAAACTCTAAAAAAAAAGTCGATGGTCAAAATAACAAATCCAATTAATGGACTTTCATTAATTGCTGAAGTTAAATCGAATAAAATAAAATTTTCCAACTTCTATAATGCAATATTAAGCTCGAGAATTGCTAAAACCTTAGAATTGGATCAAGAAGAGCCATATATAAATATTGTTTTAATTTCAAAAGATTCAACATTTGTTGCTAAAAAAGCAAAAACTTTTGAAGAGGAATCAATTGTTGCTGAAAAAGCCCCAGTTGATGGAATTCAAATTAATGATTTAAATAAAAAAGAAACCAAAGAAAAAAAAACTATAAAACAAGTCTTTTCATATTCAATCAAAGTTGCTGATTTTTATTACAAAGATACAGCAAAAGTAATGTTAGAAAAAATTAAAATAGATACCCCTATAAAGAATCTAAAAATAATAAAATTATCTGAAACAAAATATAGACTTCTAATAGGTCCTTTTAATGATATAAAAAGTCTAAAAAAAACATTTGAAAATATGGATTTATTTAATTTTGAAAATTTAGAGATACTTAAAAATGCTTAATCGATTTATTATTATTATTCTATTAAACCTTTTTTTTTGTAATTTCCTATCTGCAAATATAGATATAAAAGCTCGTACAGCAATTTTACAGGATTATTTATCAGGTGAAATTTTATATGAAAAAGAACCTGATAGATCAATTTATCCAGCATCAATGACAAAGATCATGACTAGTATTATTGCTTTTGACCTAATTAAATCTGGAGATTTAACCTTAGATGAAAAATTTATAATTTCAGAAAAGGCATGGAGACTATCAACCGCCGGCTATTCATCAATGTTTGTAATGGTAGGAGACGAAGTAAGTGTTGAAAATTTATTAAAAGGCATAATAGTTGCTTCAGGTAACGATGCATGTATTGCTCTTGCAGAAGGTATAGCGGGCACAGAAGAAGAATTTGCAATTATAATGACATCTAAAGCAAAAGAAATTGGTATGATGAATACAAATTTTGCTAATGCTTCCGGTATTAATGATCCAGACAATTATTCTACAGTTCGAGATATTATGATTATGTCGAACTATTTAATTAAAAATCATCCAGAATTTTATAAATGGTTTAGTGAAAAGGAATTTACGTGGGAAAGAACAGGAGGAGATCCAATTACTCAAGGTAATAGAAATCCTCTTCTTTACAAAAATATGGGAGCTGATGGCATTAAAACAGGCTACTTAGCTGTGGAAAGATACTCTTTAGCATCTTCATTGGTAAGAAAAGGTAGAAGGTTAATTGCTGTTGGAAGTGGTTTCGAAACAAAAAATTCAAGATCACGAGAAAGTTCAAAATTATTAACATATGGTTTAACCAATTTTGATTTAATAGAAATTACGAAATCAGGTGAACCTTTTAGCAAAGTTGATGTTTGGTTAGGTAAATCAAAAGAAGTTAAAGTTTATACAAAAGAAAATATCTATAAAATTATTAAAAAAGGTCAAAAAAGAAATTTAAAAGTTAAAATGATTTATGATGGACCAGTCGAAGCGCCTATAGAAAAAGACCAGGTTATTGCTGAATTAAAGATTATTCATAATGAAAATTTAATAGGTGAATATGAACTTTTAGCTTTAGAAGAAGTTAAAAAGGTTAATATTTTTTCTAGATTAATGAAATCATTAAATTATTTAATCTGGGGTGATGTCTAAAAAAGTTGTTATAGCTTTTGAGGGCATAGAAGGTAGTGGTAAAACCTTTCATTTAAATTTTATTTCAAAATATTTAAAAAAAAAAAAAATTCCGTATATAAAACTAAGAGAACCTGGTGGCAGCAAAAATTCTGAAAAAATTAGAAAATTAATATTAAATAACAAATCAAATTTTAAAAAAGATACAGATTTGTTACTGTATTTAGCTGCAAGAAGTGAAAATATAGATTTACTTAAAAAATCTTATAAAAAAAAGATAATATTAATTGATAGATTTACAGACTCTACAATTGCCTATCAACATTATGGTATGGGAGTAGACTTAGATATTTTAAAAGGAATAAATGATTATTTGTTAAAATCATTTAAAGTAGATTTCACCTTTTTAAATATTGTAAATGAAAAAAATTTAAGAACGAGATTAAATAAAAGAAAAAGACTGAACAGATATGATAAATTTAAAATGAATTTTTACTCTAAAGTCCAAAAAGGTTTTCTTACGATTGCCAAAAATAAAAAAAATTATAATATTATTAACTCAAATCAACCTATCGAAGTAAATCAAAAAAAAATAATTAGAAAAATAGAAAAATTAATTAAATGAATTTATGTCCAAACAAACAAACTAAACTCTATGGTTTAGAAAAATATTTAAATGATTTTGTTAGATTGTATAAAGAAAACAATTTACCAAGTAAAATCTTATTATCAGGTCTAAAAGGTATTGGTAAATGTACATTAGCCTATCATTTGATAAACTATATTTTGTCAGAAAATGATGACAATTCTTATAATTTAAAAGAAACGAATATTAATGTTGAAAGTAAAATATTTAAATTGATTCTAAATGGTACGTGTCCAAATTTCAATTTGATTGATATAAGCCCTGATAAAAAAAATATAGATATAAACCAAATTCGTAATTTGATTACAAATCTGAATAAATCCTCATTTAACTTAAAACCAAGATTTGTTTTAATTGATAATATTGAATTTTTAAATTTAAATTCAGTAAATGCTTTACTTAAAATTTTAGAAGAGCCAAATGATAATATTCACTTTATTTTAATTAATAATAATAAAAAAATAATTTCAACATTATTATCTAGATGTTTAAACTTTAAGATATCTTTAAATAATGATCAAATTAATAATATTAATCATTGTTTATTTGATAATGATTTGAAAAATCTAGTTAATGATGATTTTATAAATTACTACAATACGCCAGGAAATATTTATAATTTGTTAAAATTTGCAGATGAAAAAGAAATCAATTTAAAAGAATTGAGTTTAAAAGAATTTTTATCTTTGATAATTAAAAAATCTTATTTTAAAGAAGATGTAAAAATTAAAAACTTATTATACGATTTAATTGAATTTTTTATATTAAAGAATATATCTGTATTATATTCCGATCTCTCAAGCTATTTTTTAAAAAGAATTAAACAAACAAGAAATTTTAATTTAGATGATGAGTCATTGTTTTTAGAAATTAATTCAAAGTTATTAAATGAATAAAAATTATTATATAACCACACCAATTTACTATCCCTCAGCAAAACCACACATGGGTCACGCATATTCAAGTATTATTGCTGATTTTTTTGCTAGATTTAAAAGAATTGATGGTCATGAAGTATATTTTTTAACAGGTACTGATGAACATGGACTTAAAATTCAAAGAGCAGCTGAAAAAAAGGGGGCGGATACATTAAATTTTTGTGATGAATTAAGTAGAACCTTTAAAGATTTGTCCAAAACATTAAATTTATCCAATTCAGATTTCATCAGAACAACTGAGGATCGTCACAAAACATCAGTTCAACACTTGTGGAATGAACTTAAAAAAAATGATGATATTTACTTATCAAAATATTCTGGTTGGTATTCTGTATCTGACGAAGCTTTCTATAACGCTGATGAAATTGAAGAAATAGATAATAAAAAAGTTGCAAAAACTTCTAAATCGTCTGTTGAGTGGGTTGATGAAGAGTCATATTTTTTCAGACTATCTAAATGGGAAAAACCTTTGTTAGATTTTTACAAAAAAAATCCAAATTTTATTTCACCTGAATCTAGAAAAAATGAAGTTATAAGTTTCGTCAAAAGTGGACTAAAAGATTTGTCAGTAAGTCGAAAAAGTTTTTCATGGGGTATAAAAGTACCTGATGACGATGAACATGTCATATATGTCTGGTTAGATGCATTAACTAACTACATAAGTGCACTAAGTTATCCAAATAAAGAAAGTGTTTTATTTAAAAAATTTTGGCCTGCTTCAGTACATTTAATTGGAAAAGATATTTTAAGATTTCATGCTATATACTGGCCAGCTTTTTTGCTTGCTGCTAAAATTGATCTTCCACAAAGAGTTTATGGCCATGGCTGGATACTTTCAAATGATGAAAAAATGTCTAAGTCAAAAGGTAATATTTTAGATCCTATTGAGATTATTAATCAATATGGATTAGATCCTTTGAGATACTATTTAATTAAAGAGGTTTCTTTCGGGAATGACGGTAATATTTCACAAGAAAGATTAGAAGATTGTATTAATAGTGATTTAGCAAATAACTATGGTAATTTATGTCAACGTGTTACAGCATTTGCTATTAAATATTGCCAAAGTAAAATTCCAAAAAAAGTTGAATTTAATCAAGACGACTTGGATTTATTGAACGATTACAATAATAATTTAAAGTATATTAGAGACAAAATAGACAACCAGGATATTAATTATTATATTGAATTTATTGTTAATTCTTTATTTAAAGCTAACAAATATTTTAACGACCAAGAACCTTGGAAGAAAAAAAATGATCTTATTAGATTAAATACTATAGTTTATACAGCACTTGAAATTATTAGAAAAATAACTTTCTTATTATACCCAATTATTCCAGATTCTTCTTTAAAAGCATTGGAAATTTTTAATTTATCCGAAAAAGATATAAATTTAGAATCCGTTAGAAATAATGATTTTCTGGCTAAGGGAAATTCTATTAATAAAATTGATATACTTTTTAAAAAAATAGACAAAAAAGATGATTGATTCACACTGCCATTTAGATCATGAACCACTATTGAGTAATTTAGATGATGTAATTAAAAGGTCTAAAGATGTAGGAATTAAAAAACTTCTTACAATTTCCACTTCTCTTGAGAGTTTTTCAAGGGTTAAAAAAATAGTAAATAAAGACGAAATGATTTATGGAACCATTGGTATACACCCTCATGAAACTAAAAGTAATACCATTGACTCAGATTTTATCGTTAAAAATTTAGAGGAAAATAAGAAAATTATAGGAATTGGTGAAACAGGTTTAGATTTTTATTATAATAACAGTAAAAAGGAAATTCAGTTAAATAGTTTTAGAATTCATATTGAAGCTTCATTAAAAACTAACGTTCCAATAATAATCCATTCAAGGGATGCTGAAGTAGAAACATTCAACATTTTAGATGAATATAAAGATCAAAATCTTAAAATTTTAATGCATTGTTTCACTGGATCCCAAAAATTCGCAGAAAAACTATTAGATTTTAATAGTTATTTTTCAGCAAGTGGTATTATAACTTTTAAAAACGCTATCGATTTACAAAAAACTTTTGAGTTTCTTCCTTTAGATAGAATTTTAATTGAAACAGATAGTCCATTTTTAGCTCCTGTCCCTAACAGAGGAAAAAAGAACGAACCATCTTTTATAGATTTTACAGCTACTAAGCTCGCAAAAATCAAAAATTTAAGCAAAGTAGAACTCATTGAAAAAACAACAAATAACTTTAATCATCTTTTTTTTAAATAAATATATATGAAATTTATAATTCTAGGATGTGGAAGTTCTATGGGTGTACCAAGACCAGATGGTTTCTTTGGTAATTGTGACCCAAAAAATAAAAAGAATTATAGAACTAGATGTTCTGCTCTTATTAGTACTTCTGATGAAAATATTTTATTTGATACATCTCCTGATTTACGTCAACAATTATTGAGGCATAAAATTACAAAAATTAGTAAAGTTTTTTTTTCTCATATGCATGGTGATCAAACACATGGTATAAATGATTTAAGATCATTTTATATAAATAATAAAAAACAAATTAAAGTATATGCAGATAATTCTACTTCAAAATATCTAAAAACAAGCTTTTCATATATTTTTAAAAGTTATTCAAAAGAATATCCCGCAACATTAAAATTAAATAAGCTACCAAAAAATATATTCACCAATAATAATAATAAAAAGATAAAAATTAAATCTATAGTAGTTGAACATGGAAAAGTTAAATCAAATTGTTTCATAATTGATAAAAAATTAGCTTACATAAGTGATGTAAGTAAAATTTATGATAAAGATAATAAGCATTTTAAAAATTTGAAATATCTAATAATTGATTGTTTATGGTACAATTATCATCCGTCACATTTTAACCTAGATACGTCATTGTCAGTTATTAAAAAATTTAAACCTAAAAAAGCTATTTTAACAAACTTATCACCAGTGTTAGATTATAAAGAATTGAAAAAAAAACTTCCATCAAACGTAGTACCTGCACATGACGGACTTACAATAAGATTATAAAATATTTTCAATCTTATTAATTAATTTTTTTGACATCGGTTTTGTAAAAGAAGTAAAGGTGTCTTCAACTTTACCTTCTTTATTAATCAAAATCTTATAAAAATTCCATTTTGGTATAGCTGATTTTCCGTGATTGAGTTCAGCCCATTTAAATAATTCATGAGCATTTACACCTGTCACATTCGTTATAGCTGACAAAGGAAAATCTATATTAAAATTTACCTCACAAAACTCTTTTACTTCAGAGTCTTTTTTTTTTTCTTGATTAAATGAATTAGATGGTATTCCAAGAACAATTAATCCTTTTGATTTATATGTGTCCCATAATTTTTGTAATTCATCATATTGATTTGTAAAACCACAATAACTTGCTGTGTTGACTATTAAAATAACTTTATCTTTATACTCACTAAAATTAATGATTTCCCCAGAAATGCTTTTTATATTAAAATCATAAAAAATTTTTTCATAGTTGGCTGTTGCAGAACCTTTAAAAAAAAACATAAATATCGTTAATCCTAATAGTGTTATTTTATTCATTTATTTGGTGAAAGTAATATTAAAAAGTAACCAAATAAAGTAGACAAAAGTGAACCAGTTAAAACACCAATTTTTACACCATCCATATATTGAATATTGTCGACAAAAGCTAAATTTCCAACAAAAAGACTCATAGTAAAACCAATTCCAGTTAACACTCCGACGCCATAGAGGTTAAACCAATTTGAATTATTAGGCATTTGTGCTATTTTTATTTTAATTGAAACATATGAAAATAAGAAAACTCCCAATTGTTTACCAATAAACAATCCAAGTAATATTCCTAAAGGTACTTTGTTTAATAAAGATTCAAAAGACAATCCCTCTAAAGATACACCTGCATTTGCAAAAGCAAATAATGGCATTATACCAAAAGCAACGTATGGACTAATTGAATGTTCAACGTTAATTAATAAAGAAAAATCTTTTTCTTTTTTTCTGTGAGGTATCGTCATAGCTAATAAAACTCCAGCTATTGTTGCATGAATACCGGAGTTATGAGTAAAATCCCAAAGGAAAATTCCGACAATTAAATATGGTAAAAATTTCTTAATATTAAATTTATTGATAATCAATAACAAAATAAAAGCTAACAACATTAAACTTAAATATTTAATACTTAAGTCTCCAGAATAGAATAGGGCAATTATTACGATTGCACCTAAATCATCAATAATAGCTAGAGCTGTTAAAAAAACTTTTAAAGATATTGGAACTCTTTTTCCCAATAATGACAATACACCTAATGAAAAAGCAATATCCGTTGCTGACGGAATTGCCCAACCATTTAATGTTGCATTATCTCCTAAATTAATAAAAACATAAATTAAAGCTGGTACCAACATACCACCAACAGCAGCAATTATTGGAAGTAAAGCTTGTTTAATATTTGATAATTCACCCTGTAAAAATTCCCTCTTTATTTCTAAAGTTACAAAAAAAAAGAATATAGCCATCAACGCGTCGTTAATCCAATGGATGACTGACAGTTTTAATCCAAAGTTATTAATACCGATAAATAAATATTTATTTAAAGTTTCAAAATATAATACTGATAAATTTGAATTACTGATTATTAACGCAATAACGGCCGCTAGCAATAAAACTAATCCACTTGCAGCTTCAAGTTTAAAAAACCATTTAAAAGGTTTTGATAAATAATTTATCATAATTAAATTAAATCTTTAATAAATAATTCAATATCTTTCAATGTTTCAAATAAGCTAAATATTATAAACTCCAAGTCAGGAAAAATTTGATATAGAGTTGAACTAAATGTGTCAACTATGATTAATAGGGCAATAAATGAAATTATTAAGACTAAAATATAAGACAAAAACTTACTTAAAGAAAAAA